>ENA-OZFE01000337-OZFE01000337.1-human-gut-metagenome-genome-assembly--contig:-NODE-337-length-20109-cov-6.483844_pt1 | contig 20109 bp, 10 predicted proteins | sample MGYA00245077_ERZ653627 | MGnify/ENA primary metagenome ERZ653627 (study PRJEB26926, sample SAMN06165121) | human gut metagenome | biome: ENVO:00009003; feature: ENVO:2100002; material: ENVO:00002003...
CTTCTAGCTTCGTCGGCAGCGTCAGATGTGTATAAGAGACAGCCTCAATATCCTGAACACCTTTGATAGTTGCGGGATAAGAAGTAGACTGCTGGCTGGCTGTAGACTGTACAGCCACGACGGTAAATTCGTCATCACCCAACTTCATACCGCTCTGACCGCCTCCACAACTGCTTAAAACAGTCATTGCCGCCGTAAATATCGCGAGGCGGCTCCATGAAATACATTTCATACTATTTACTGTCATTTTCATAACTAATATTATTGAACTTTACTTATTTGTCGAATTAACAGATGTTTATAGAAAACTTTTTAAACCCAATTAGTTTTTACTGCCGCAAAATTAGTCATTTTTCCGGCATTTGTTCGCTTAGCCCATTAGCTTTAACTATAAATAACGTGCGCATATAGAAGGATATTAATTATGTAAAATATATTCCATATATATTCAATCTGTTTCCAGATCTAAACAAGCAAACCATATTACAACTCATACATGATACGGACATGAATGAAACTATTTTTTCGCTATCTTTGTCCAGCAAAATACGAAAGAATTTAAAAACTGTATTTGCTTGATACACAAAATTTAATTTTATAGATAGATATTTCTGGTAACAATTTGACAACCTTTAAAGCGCTTTGCTCTACTGCGGTTTACTTCATAGCTCCAAACAAATCCAAATCCATACAAAGTTTTATAAATAATCACTTCTGACTTGCCGTACGCAAACCAAATTCAAAAAAGACACAAACAAAGAATAACCCACAAAGTAGCAAGTGAACCTCTATTGTCGTGGATTATTCTTTTTATTATCTGTATTAAACAGTAAAGATTGTCTAAACACTTCCGTTCTTGTTTTCTTTGGTAACTCAAAACGTCACTATAAGATACGCTACGAAAATATGCATCTGTACTTGTGACAATTTTCGATTGTAGTTATTCTTTCTCCTTTCAAGCTGATCTGTTTACTATTACCGCACTGGGCAACGGCTAACAAGTCCGTTTTCCACAATATTCAGTCAGAGAATACCTGCCCGTAATCCACACATAATAATAACAATTACAGAACTTCTATCACAATCATAGAAAAGCGATGCTTTCTACTTATTGTTGTGCCGCCCTTCATGTTTCTCCCATGACCGTTGCCCATTCTATATTCCTCCCTTCTTCCTCTCCATGTTTTCCTGCCACCTTCAGAACAACATCATGGTAATTTATAGTGAAGTGCACAATTAACTTGATAATATCTCCATCGCTCAAACTGAATTTGGAGACGTTTTAGGTAATCTTTCCAGTTTCTATTTTCTGGTTGAGACCAACCAATTTCAGCTACTGCACTAGCACGAGGATATGCCATATATTCTACCAATTGATAAGTAGGGAGATATTCAGTCCAAACATTGCCTTGTATACCTAATACCTTTTTAGCTTCTTCTGGCGTTAAAACATCAGGAATCGGATTGAAAGAATAAACCCATTCTAAAGAGGCTACTCTACCATGAGCTAAAGGCTCAAATAGCATGTTCGACTGATAATGGTTTAAATACATGTGGGTATTGGGAGCCATAATGACTAGATTTCCTGCTTTTGCGGCTGTAATGCCACCTTTAACCCCTCTCCATGACATAATAACAGCTTCTCTTCCAATACCCCCTTCCAGAATTTCATCCCAACCAATCAGCCGCTTATGATGCTTTTTGAGGTATTTGCCCACATATTCAATTACATAACTTTGCAAGGCATATTCATCAGAGATATGATTTTTGCGCATCCACGACTGACATTTTTCACAAGATTTCCACCGTTCATTGGGGCATTCGTCTCCCCCTATATGAATATAGGGGCCTGGAAATAATTCTATAACTTCTTGCATGACATCTTTTAAAAAGGTATAACAAGCAGCATTTCCTGCACACAGCACATCGCTATAAATTCCCCATTGTGTACCTACTTGATAGCCTTTTTGGATACATCCCAAAGACGGATATGCGGTTAGAGCCGCCAACATATGTCCAGGAATATCGATTTCAGGAACAATTGTGACATGATGTTCAGCAGCATAAGCCACCACTTCCCGTATCTGTTCTTGCGTGTAATAACCTCCATATCTTTTCTTTTCAAAAACAGGTTGACTAAATGATGAAGGATGATTAATGGCTGTAGAATCTCTCCATGCTCCTTTTTCCGTCAGAAAAGGATATCTCTTAATTTCGATGCGCCAACCTTGATCATCGGTCAGATGCCAATGAAAGTAATTCATTTTCTGCATTGCTAGCAAATCAATGTATTTTTTGACGAAGCTTACTGGATAGAAATGACGCGACACGTCTAAATGCATTCCTCGATAGGCAAATCTAGGTGTATCTTCTATGAAAACTGCAGGCACTTCCCAACTTCTTTCAATAGCAGTTGTTGATGAGTAAATTTCAGGCGGAAGAAGTTGTAGTAACGTTTGGATAGCATAAAAAAATCCATTTTTTTCATTAGCTTCTATTTCAATACTATCCTCGGTTACTTGCAAACGATACCCCTCTTTCCCTAAAGTGTTTTTAGGAAGTTCTTTAAAAACAATGATATTATTCTTTGGAACTAGGAATTGTTTTATTTCGGGTGTTAACGAAGCTGCTTGTTTCAGTCGATCTGTCAAAAAATGTATTTCAGTCTTTGCTTTATTGGTTGCCACTTGAATGCAAGTTTGTTCATTAATTACAAATTTAGAGTGAGTGTTCGAGTGTATAGTTTTAGGCTGTGGAATAATTGCGCAATTTAAAACACCGCTTTCACTTTTGCTAAACAACATTCCTTTTACAGGAATATTATATACATAAGGCATATTTGTTTCAGTTGAAAACAAGTTAACTACTTCCACGTTTAAATCATAAGAAGACAGTGTCATGTCACTGAGACTAGCAAAAATGACCTTTCTTGCCGACCCCTGTAATTCTATTGGTTCTAATTCATTGAGGCAAATAGAAGTTTGTGGAATCGGTTTCAAGATCAACGGAATATCTGCCAAATTTCTAATATCAATTCGTAATTTATTGGCAGCGACTAATTGGGTAGTTATTTCCAAGGTGCCCTCTAAATATTTGTTCAACCATCTAGAAGAACCATAAATATTACAGTCCAAACGTTCTAGAAAGCAATTTTCTTCTAGTGCATAGCGGATGTAAGTATCCGATTTTAGTCGTGCAAATATAATAACATCTGCTCCCTTTACTTTTTGTCGTTGTTGATAAATTTCCAACGTTTCTTGGCTAAGAATTACCATCCCTTTTTCCGTAGCTTGTTTACGTAGTATTGCATCGTCTTTCACCATAACAGCTTCAATACCTTGTTCCAAATAGGACTGTAAAGTTTCTACCTGAGTGATGGTCGATGACATATCTGCTTGCATAACCACATACTCCTTCCATTCTGGGAGATACCTTCCTTTGGCATTCAAATGAATGCCAAAGGAAAATAAAAATATGTACAGAGCCCATATTTTATAAAAATATCTATCTTTCACCTGTTTCATAGTGTTTATTGAATTTTACCAGTCTCATTAATGCTGGAAGGAATTCCATGTAGTTTTTTCTAGCTGGTGATACCCAACCAATTTCTGCATAAGCTGCAATTCTAGGGAAGGTCATCCTATTCATACTTTCTACTGTTAGAATCTGTTCACCCCACATTTGACATCCTAATCCTAAAATTTTATATTGTAATGACTTATCCATTCCAGCAGGAATAGGATTGAACGCGTATGATTTTGCCAAAGGAATTCTACTCTTGTCGTAGTCTAAGTAGGTACCATAGTGATATGAATTGACAATATCGTATCCTTTTTGGGCAGTTTCCTCAATCAAATCCAAATCACCTTTCCAAAATTGTACAATCGTTCCTTCAGCCAATTTTGATTTTAAGGCAATAGCGTCTTCTGCTGAGTTGTACTCATGGATTTTATTTCCCATAATATCATTCCAGCCCATCATGTGTTTGTTTCTACCTTTCAACCATTCTGATATGGCATTGGTAAACTCAATTTGAAGTTCGGCTGGATTAGCAACACCTAATTTCTTGATGTAATTGCTGATAGCTACAGAGGCATTCCATTGGTCGTATTTTACTTCATCTCCACCAATATGTATGATGGGTGAAGGAAATAAAGCAATAACTTCATCCAATACATCATGCAAGAATTGAATTACTTTTTGGGAAGAAACATCCAATACCTCGTACTGAACTCCAAAGCTACAAGGAACCTTAATTTGTTTTTTGGTTGTTCCAAATTCAGGATAAGCAGCAATCACCGCACTAGAGTGACCAGGCATTTCTATTTCAGGAATAATCTGAATGTGTAGCGATTGAGCATACTCTATGATTTCTTTGATTTCTTTTTGAGTATAATAACCTTCGTGTACTTTTCCATCAAATGAATTTCCTTTCCATCCATTCAATTGGGTAGAATCTCGCCGGGCGCCGATTTGGCATAATTTAGGATATTTTTTGATTTCAATTCTCCAACCTTGATCATCGGTTAAATGCCAATGGAAAATGTTCATTTTAAGACGCGCCATTTCATCCAAAATACTTTTTACAGCCTCCTTTCCTTGGAATACTCGAGATTCGTCCAACATATAAGCTCTCCAAGGGTAGTAAGGACGGTCTTTAATGGCGAGTTGAGGCAAACTACATTGTCCAGCTGTGGTTATCATTAGCTGGCGAAGTGTTTGAATACCATAAAAAATGCCCCGGGCAGAAGGAGATATAATTTTTACTTCATCTTGAATGTCTATTTGATACTCATCTTCTTTTTGTTCAGAAGATGACTGAAGAATTAAACGAATAGTTTTGCCTTGACTATTTTCAATCAATTGAAAATCATTTTGCAAATACTTTTTTAACCACAACCTTTCATTCTCTAGTCTATTATCCTGTAGCACAATGTGATAGCCACTACTCAGATTCAAGTTACTCGCATAAACCTGCTGTTCTTGTACAGCTGGGATAATCCTGTGATTATCTTCAGAGCTCAATGAATAGGGCAGTGAATACTTGTCAAAACAAGTTTCGGCAGGCTTGTTGCCCATTTCATAAATCAAGTTGCCTCCTTCAATTAGTGTGTGATGAGAAATAAATCGCTTAGTATATCTTTCTCCATTCCAATAGATAGCTTGTATATACTTGTTTTCTTCTGATTGATTACATACCTGGATTTTTAATTTTTTACCTGCTTTCAAGGATATTTCAGCCTGTTGAATCTGAGGTAGTCCGAAGATATATTCATCAGAACCTGGACATACAGGATAAAAACCTAGGGCTGTAAATATATACCAAGCGGACATTTGACCGCAATCATCGTTACCACATAAACCATCGATGCGTGTATTATACATCTTATCAATGATTTTATAAATGTTTTCAGAAGTCTTCCATGGTTGAGAAGTCCACATATACAGATACGGAATATGGTGACTCGGCTCATTACCATGAATGTAACCACCAAGAATACCTTCTTTTGTCACATCTTCTGTATGAGCATAGTACGAAGGGTCTAATGAGCTGCCAAAGAGATTATCTAGGCGACGTATGAAAGCTTTATCTCCCCCCATCAAATTGATCATACCTTTTACATCATGAGGAACAAAAAAAGAATAATTAAGTGAGTTTCCTTCAATAAAACCCTGACCATGAGTCTCATAGATATTAAAGTCTTCTTTCCATCGACCATCTTTATATCGAGGACGTGCGTAGCCGTTCAAGAAAGATTTTTGGTAATTATAAGCTCTCTGTTTATATTGATTGGCTAATTCAGCATTGCCAGCCATGAGCGCCATGCGGTAAATAGTCCAGTCATCGTAAGAGTATTCCAAACTGATGGAAGCAGAACTAACATTTTCATTTAAAGGAACATATCCTTTTTCAATATAGCTTCCTAAACCGTCATAGTATGTTAAGTTAGAACTTTGTACCATAGCTTCAAGCGCCTTTTTACCATCCATTGGAATACCTTTGGCAAAAGCATCAGATAACAATGATACGCCATGATAACCAATCATACACCAATTTTCATTTCCCATATGTGACCATACAGGCAGAGCCTTATGTATACTTTGACCTTGATGCGCCATAATAGATTCCATCATGTCTTTGCTCTTATTAGCATCTATTAAGTTGATGAGTGGATGTAATGCACGGAAAGTATCCCACAATGAAAAAATGGTATAATTAGTAAAATGCTCAGCATTATGAATACTGTGATCAATGCCTCGATAGCGTCCATCCACATCCATATATACAGAAGGATGTATCAAAGTACGATAAAGTGACGTATAAAACAGCTCCTTAACTTCTTCTGTTCCATTTACAGAAATAGAAGATACAGCTTTGTTCCATTTACTTTTAGCTTCAGCTAAAACTTTATCGAAATTCTTTCCTTGAGTTTCCTTTTTCAAATTGAGCAGGGCTCCTTCTTTGTCTACGGCTGAAATGGCTACTTTAATTTCCAAAGAACGTCCGTCTGATAAATCAAATACAAATCCAGCTTTCAGCTCACGTCCTTCCATTTCAGGAAAGTTGTGTTGAACATCAAATTTTCTCCAAAAACCTCCGTACAAACTCCGTTTGCTAGTATCTTTGCTTTCATAGCGGAGAATGGGATGTGAAAACGAAATGGCAAAATAAATTAAGTTCATTCTAGCCCATCCATTTGTCATTCTGAATCCCGTAACAAGTGTATCCGATTCTACACAAATTCCTGACCATAACGTTTTACCATCATAATTATAGATTCCATGATTTAAGTCCAAAATCAGGTTTCCTTCTCCTTTAGGATAAGTATAGCGATGTACTCCCACTCGTTCTGTGGTAGTCAGCTCTGCTTTAACTTGATACTCATCAAGTAATACGGAATAATAACCTGGAGAAGCTGTTTCATTTTCATGTCTGAATGTTGAGCGATAACCTAAAGTCGGATTACTTTTAGTCCCTGGATTCAATTGTATTTTACCAGTAGTAGGCATCAATAGAATATCTCCCAAATCAGAATGACCAGTACCACTAAAATGAGTATGACTAAATCCTACAATTGTTGTATCATCATATTGATAACCAGCACAATATTTATAGACCTCTTTTTGATAAACTCCGTCTACACTATGAGGAATAGTATCTGTTTCCGGACTGAGTTGCACCCCACCATGAGGCACACAAGCTCCTGGGAATGTATGTCCCATTCCTTGAGTGCCTATAAAAGGATTAATATATTGGGTTTGTGAATGAACACACAAGCCTATCAGGGCACATAAACATGTTATTATTAATTTCTTCATTACTTTTTAATCTAATACAATATCAAATTGGTCAAATTCTTCAGTACGCCATGCATATTTTTCTGTTGTGGGGGAAATAGCAAAGAAAGGTGAGAATGTTTTGATTTTGATTGTTTTTCCGTCAGGCATAAATTCCATAATTCTAAGCCAGCCATCCCCCCCATTACCATGCCAACCTCCACCTTCTGTTTGGGCATTGAACATCATCTGGAATACGTTTTTCCCAGCTATATTCTTGTCACAACGTTGACCTACATTATATACAAACCCCTCTGTAGAGCAATAATGACCACATATGAGCATACGAATGTTTTTGCAAGGATAAAGAAGTTTTTCCCAAATAACTTTTCCATAATTGGCAGGTGATACACCATAAGACTCTTTTTCGATAATAGATCCATCCCAACGCAAATAAGAGTGAGTAAGGACAAATACCTTATGATTTTCAAAACGTTCACTTATTGCCAAAGATTTAGCCCATTCCAGTATTTCATCACGAGGAGCAAATTCCAATACTATTACCAGTATATTTCCCCAGTTCTTGTTAGTAAATTCATAAGCAGCATTTTCTAATGTAGGAACCCCAAAAGCATTGTTACATACACTAACCAAGCAGTCTTTCCAAAGAAGATTGCGAGTTACAGGAAAATACTTTGAGATATTGCACAATCGGTTTTCGGCTCGCTTATAACCATAATCGTGATTTCCACCGCAAATGATGTAAGGAAGTCTATGGTCCAATCTTTCAAAAGCTCTAGAGGCGGCTTTCCATTGTTCTTCGCTAGTCTGATTACCATTCACGTTATCTGGAACCAAGCATTCATTTTGTTCTACCAAATCTCCGGTGCAAAGTACAGCTTTGACAGCTAAGTTTTTTTTTACGCTGGCCACCCAAGCTGTCATCAGTTCAAAAATTGGCTGATTGGTATCAAATTTAGTATAACTTTGTGGATCTGGTAAAAGAATCATTGAAAATGAATTTTTGTCAGAAAGCGTCGGCTTATTTTGAGAATATGATGATATAAATAGCAAAAAGCAAAGTAGAAAAAAAGATAGTTTTTTCATGGTAAATATCGTTTTATGGAAACCATCCGTTCATATTCCATATTAGATCAATAGTAGAATAATGAACGGATGATATTTTATAATAAATATTGATTTATTAAAATCAGTTACCCCATCCTATATGGCTTTGTTTCAGATTTGGGTTAGCGCTTAATTCGGCAGCAGGATAAGGCAGGTTATACAACTTGTCTTCCCAAATAAAATCACCTACTCGTGACCATTCTTCAGCCAAAGTACCCCAACGTTTCAAATCAAAATAACGGATAACATCCTCTGTAAAGAATTCAACTCTTGATTCATAGTTAATAGCTTCCATGGCGCTTTCTTTGGAATCAATGACAAACGGAGGAAGAACCTTAGATTCATCCAATCCCTCAGGAATGTATTTGTCTGGATGTGCCAATGCAAAACGACGTGCTCTAGAACGTACTTTTTCTACATATTCACTACATTTCTCAAAATCAGGATTAGCTTGTAAAGCATATGCTTCAGCAATGTGCAAATACACTCTAGGCAAGCGCATCAGATGTACATCCACACGTTGTGTCCAGCTTTCTTCACCATACCATACTCCGCGTTTTTGAATATCATAACCAGTAGGAGTGTTTACCAACCATTCATCTCTCCAGTTCATTTTTTTACCAGTAGTAGTAACAACCTCATCCATTATTGTAAAGAAGGTTCCATCAAAGCGAGGATCTCTATTTTTCCATGCTTGAGAAGCATCGAAATAAGGAGAGTTGTCTTTGATAGATTTTCCATCAATCACTTGGAAAAAATCCACAAATTCTTTAGAAGGATAGAAATAGTCTGCTGAATAAGTATCGCCACGCATCAGATGTCCCAAATCACCACCTAAATCTTCTTTAGAACCGAAGTATAATTCTCTTCTATATTTGTCGATGCCTTCAGCAATACCTACCGAAAAAATGATTTCTTTTGAATTCTCTTCTTCAATGTGAAAAACTCGACCTGGATCATCCAATAGTTCATAATCGAATTTTTCTACTTCCAACCCTGCTTTCAAAGCATTTTCATAATCCTTCATGATCAGATAGGCTTCAGACAAGTAGGCAAAAGCTGTACCTTTTGTTGCGCGATGTGTATATGCTTCATCCCATTTGTCAGGCAAATTTTCGGTGGCAAATTCTAAGTCAGGAATGATAAGACTCTTGAATATTTCTTCTTTTGATGTGGCAGCTAACTGTACTTCTGAAGAATTAGTAGGATCATTCACGGATGCACTTCTTAAAGGTACATCGCCATAAAATTGAACCAAACGGAGATACCAAAATGCACGGATAAATCTGGTTTCAGCCAAATACATATTACGCTTTTCAGCTGCAATTATCTGATCACCCATTTTTGAGATACCATCAATGTTGATGTTGCATACAGCAATACCTTCATAACAGCGTTTCCACACCCCCTGCACAATACTGCTTTCATTAGGGTTAAAAGTAGCACCATAGAATGGTTGAGCATCCTTGAACCCCGCTGATGAGAAGTCACCAGTCATACCTAGTTCCAATTGTGCAAATGCCCAGTGTCCATTCAAGCATTGCAGTTTCGCATAGCAGGCCATCGCACCAAGATTCGCATGTTCTGCTTCTGTATAAAAAGTTGTTTCATCAATAGCACCATAAGGATTACGATCCAAAAAGCTATCCATACAGCTAGTGAAAATTAATGATGTAAATGCAAAAGCATATAATAAATATTTACGTATCATATGTATCTTGTGTTAAAATGTTAAATTTGTACCAATTAAAAGAATTCTAGGTGTTGGGAAATCATCACCCCAGTTAGTATAGTGACCTACAGAGTTCCCATTTTCAGGATCAAATCCATCAAAAGTCTTGTCTTTTATTGTGAATAGGTTTTCACCGGATAAGAATACTCTAATACGTGTTGGTTTTAGATTGAAGGTATAACCTAATGTCAATGATTTCATTTTCACAAATGAAGAATTAGCTACCATCAAATCTGTCATTTCCTCATAATTTTCACCTTGAATTAAAGCGGGATATTTTCCAGCAGGATCAGAACCTAATGTCCAGCGATTGTCATACCAATGTCTACTCATATTGCGATTAGGCATACGATTTTGAAAACTCATAGGTGAATGTTGCTTACGACCAAATACACCTGAAAATACCATATTTAAGTCAAAACCTTTCCAGTCAGCAGAAAGAGTCATACCAGCGGTAGCTTTAGGAATAAAACTTCCCAATATTGTTCTATCCTTTCCATCAATAACGCCATTTCCATCTAAGTCTTTATATTTTAAACGGCCAACTTTAGCATTACCTTGTCCCATATCTTTATATTTTTTAGCTTCTTCAGAAGTAGTGATGACCCCATCTGTTTTATAGCCATACAAAGCACTAATAGGTTCGCCTATGCGGTTAATAGTTACACCACCATAACAACCGATATCGATGACTTCCTCATTAATACCACTGCTTAACTTTTTGATTTCATTGTGCAAGAAAGATACATTAGCTCCTACTGAATAGTGCAAGTCACGTATATTACCTTTATAACTAATTTCTAGATCCAAACCTCTGTTTTGTACTTCTGCATAATTCATATTAGGAGCACCTAAACCAACAGAAAGAGGAAGAACCATAGAACGGAGAATACCACTGGTGTTTTTCACAAAGTAGTCTGCGCTAAAACTCAAACTATTGTTGAAGAAACCTAAATCTACGCCAATGTTAGTTACCGTAGTAGTTTCCCACTCCAATGACTTGTTACCAAGTTTAGACTGTGTATAGCCAGCATATAGAATTTGGTTGTCAGCAGCAGTACCAAATACAACATTTTCTTTACTCACAGAAGCAATGGTAGGATACCATGAGCCAATAGATTGATTACCTAATTGTCCCCAAGACGCTCTCAATTTCAAGTTACTGACAGGCTTTACATTAAAGAACTTTTCCTCAGAGATTCTCCATGCTCCAGAGAATGAAGGAAATACCCCCCAGCGCTTGTCTTTTCTAAAACGAGATGAACCATCGGCACGTAAGTTGAATGAGAATAAATAGCGACCAGCGTAATCATAGTTGATGCGGCCGAAATAAGAAGCCAAAGCTAATTCAGATTTACCACCACTCAAACCACGTTCACGAGCATTGGTACCACCATTAATAACATGCATGTTATCAACTTCAGAAACGAAATCTTTAGCAGTTCCGCTCAAATCATCTTTTGTGAATAGTTGTTGAGAGAAACCTCCCATAGCATGAATAGCATGTTTGCCAAATGTCTTGTCAAAGTAAAGCAAATAGTCTGTCATCCACATAAAATTTTTGGAACGTGTTTCAGTATAGCTATTACGTGTATTTGTTTGACCGCCATCATTGAACTTAGGCAAGAATGATTTATATTCATTGTAAACAATATCGATACCACCATTAAAACGGAATTTCAACCAATCAGTAATTTGGAATTCCATAAATAAGTTGTCCATCAAACGATAATTGTGGTTATTCGGAGTATTCCACCCTACTTCAGCTATGGCATTCTTTGAACCAGTCAGTTGGGTGTCAGGCTCCCCATAAGAACCGTCTTCGTCATAGGCTGGAATAATTGGAGCATTAAAGATAACATCAGAAAAACGAGTTCCACCACTACCTTCTGTATAGCGATATGTCATGTTGGCGTTATTGCCAATCTTGAACATTTTACTTACTTGCGCTTCAATGTTTGAACGGAAGCCTGCTTTCTGGTAGCCTGTGTTCAATGCAATACCTTCTTGATTTAAATATTCAGCAGACAAATAATAATGAAGTTTATCCGTACCACCGCTAATATTTGCATTGATGTTCAGAGTTGGTGCAGAACTGTAGATGTGATCCCCCCAATTTGTTCCTACTCCAAAGTCGGCTGAATTTAAACCATCATATTTTGTAGTTGGATTACCTCCATCAATAGCTTTCTTATTGTCTCTCATTTCAAGAATAGCTGAGACAAACTCTTCTGCTGACAGCAAATCCATCATGTGTGAAGGTTTTTGGATACCCCATGTAGCGTTCAAAGATACTTTAGCTTTGCCTTCTGCACCTTTCTTAGTAGTAATCAAAATAACACCATTTGCTGCACGTGAACCATAAATAGCTGCAGATGAAGCATCTTTTAGAACGTTTACGCTTTCAATATCGGAAGGATTCAATGTTTCAAAACCTTGGTCTACGGGAATTCCATCAATAACTACCAACGGACTTGCATCACCATTACCAAAAGTTCCAACACCACGAATACTGATAGATGTTTCTGCACCAGGAAAACCAGAGCTACTTAAAATATTGATACCAGACATCTTACCTTGCAAAGCACCACCTACAGAGATACTTGAATTAGTAGCTAGTTGGTCACCACTAACCATGGAAGTTGCACCCAATAAGTCCTTTTTCTTCATAGTACCATATCCTACTACTACCACTTCATCCAAAAGTTCAGTATCCTCTCGTAAAGTAACAAGTGCTAATTTTTTTGAATTTGCATTCAGAATAATGGTCTGATAACCAATATATGAAATAGCTATTTGAGCATTAATCGGAACATTAGTCAGTTCATAGTTACCGTTAATATCGGTAATGACTCCGGCAGTAGTACCTTTTACTTGAATGCTGGCACCAATCACGGCTTCACCATTTTGATCTACTACTTTACCTTTCAATATTTTTAAGCCTTTTTCTTTTGTGTCAAAACCTACGTTAATAGTATTCTTATTCCTATTGAAATACAACCCAGTTTGTATAGACAAACTCTTTAATACAGTTTCTATGGTTTGGTTGCTTACATTTAAATTAACGCGTGAAGATTGGCTAATTTTCTTTTGATCATAGAAAAAATTGACCCCTGTCTGTTTTGTTATTTTTTTTAAAACTACCTCAACAGATTCATTTTTAACATTTACGCTAATTCGTTCATTTTGAGCTAAGATGAGTGATCCATTAAAAAATAGATTGTAAATAGCAAAAAAACTAAAATAAATCTTTTAGTCTTCTTATTCTCTTTTGTAATTAAAAGATTATTCATAAATTCGTACGTTTGTTTTAAATAGATTATTTGGTGAACAAAATGGTTAAGTTGTTCATGGTAACTCGCAATTATATGAACAACTGTTTAAGACAAACATGGAGGAGTTGTTTTTACCTAACAACTCCTTTTTTTAAGTAGGAGGTTTCATAGGCATTTATTCATAAGGTTAATATTTTAGTGTCTTTATAAAGAATACACGCAACTATTTCTATTATGCGAACACGTTAACACATTTTAATTATTATATAAAATAACCGTATTATTTTGATATTTATATCGTATGCCAGTGACGTATTCTATAGAGTTAAGTACATCTTTCAGTGTAGCTCTTTCATGTATGCCTGTAATCAAGTTATCATAAGGCTTATTTCCGCTGAAAATCACTTTGCAATGGTAGATACGTTCCAGTTCTTTAGCCACATCTTGAATAGGGGTAGAGTTGAATCGGATTCCTCCTGTACGCCAAATAGCAAATTTTTCCATAATATCTTTTTCTTTACTATACGAATCTGAAATTTTGTTGATGATCACATGTTCGCCAGAACTGATTCTCATCATGGCTTCAGGCAAATCCACTTGTACTTTACCTTCTTTAACTTCTACCAAATCAGTTTGATCATAAGGGTGTGATTTCACATTAAAAATAGTACCTAGCACGGTTATCGACATATTTTCCATTTTTACGATGAAAGGCTTTTCCGGATTATGAGTTACTTTAAAACAACCTTCTCCAGTTAGTTCTACAATTCGGTTATTCCCCACAAATTGCTCAGGATACTTCACCATAGTGCACGAGTTTATAGCTAGTTCAGTGTTATCAGGTAAAATAATAGTTTTATGTTCACCATAGTCTGTAGTTACTGTAATGATAGGAGTTCGCTTTTCTACTCTTTCTTCGTAATAGCCAAAACCTTTTATCATTAAGAAAACCAATGCAGCTGTAGAAAGGCTATAATAGATAAAGCGTCTGACTTTCTCCATACGTTTGACACGTTTGGATTTAGCCAATAATTTCCATGCTTCTTTTTCACAAGTTGCTTTTTCAAAGCGATTGGCTAAAGTTTCATCTCCCAAATTGCTCCAAAGTTGTTCTGTTAATTGATCAATATCTTCATCGGTACAGTAATTTTTTATTTGTTTCAATATGGACTCCAGTTCGTTTTTAGAATAGAAGCCATCAATATACCGTTGAAAATTTTCTTTAAAAATATTATTCTTACTCATATGCATTGATTAGTATATGTAGTACACTTAACCCATCGAAGGCTAGGAGTACATTAACATTATTTTAAAATTGAAATAGAATTTGGAAAAAAATTATTTGGCTAGTATGCAGCAAACCTTCCTTTTTAAAGTAAGTGCGTATAATTTTTAAGGAGGCAGAAAGGTGGTCCTGTACTGTAGATATAGAGATGTTGAGTTGCTCCGCAATCTCTTTATTAGTAAGCATATGATGTCTGCTCAGTTCAAACACTTCACGCTGGCGATTGCTTAATAATTTGACAGCGTGTTTCATGTGTTCTCCCAAATCATTGGCTAATATCGTATTTTTAGTAGAATTATCAAAGTCTATCGCTTGCTCGTAAAGACTTTCCAAAATACGTTTGTGGCACGATTCATCTCGTAAATAATTGATAATGCGATTACGAGCCATGCTAAATAAAAAAGATGAAAAAGACGTACCGCATTTTAAGAAATAACGGTTTTCCCAAATATTGAAAAATATGTCCTGACAGATATCTTCTGCCACGTTTTGTGATTTAAGTAAGGCGATAGCAAACTTGAACAACCTAGGTTTGTATTGCACATAAAGTTTACAAAATGCTTTTTCTTCTCCTAAAATCAAGCGCTCTATCAACCTACTTTCTTCATCGTTATTTAGATTTTCAGTCATAATCCGTAAACAGATTTTGTAGTAGTTAATAATTGAAAAGTTGCACAAAGATATGTCAAGTTAAGAAATGCACAAAATATTTAGTATTACAAATCAATTAAACCTATTAGACATTTTTTTCACTTTATACAACTTATCTAAGAAAATTATTACTCTCTTGGGATTTTTAGTTACAAAATGACTTCGGGTAAAACTGTCCTACTATATGTAAACCACTGCAGATTACGGTGATCAAACTTTCTGCAAAACTTTTTAGAGTTTATCGAAAATGTTTGTATGAGTGTCGTTTTCACTTCGTTCCACCATCTTTTCCCGCGCCGTTACCACAATTCAAATCCGATAACAGAATAGTAACACACCTCCAGTTCAGCTTGGCTTTCAAACGATTTCAACTAGCACTTATCATAAGTGACAAGACTACCTAAAACATCAATTCTTAATCATTCTTCTACGATTTGCTCAATATCTCACTTTTTCACTATCTTTGTATTAGAAAATACGAAAGAATGAAATCTGATTTTCACATTGGTCAAAATCAACACTTAAAAAATCATCAATTCGACATCATTTTACAGTATTTAGGCTTCAAATTATAATTTTATTTATATTTTTGCCACCAATTTAAAACGATATCTAATTATAAGGAAAAAGATTATGGTCAAGATTACCAAAGAAGCTGCTTTGCTATACCACTCGCAAGGCAAGCCCGGAAAAATTGAAGTTGTACCGACAAAACCGTACAGCACACAAACAGACCTGTCACTGGCTTACTCTCCCGGAGTAGCTGAGCCTTGTCTGGAAATAGAGAAAGACCCGCAAACTGCATACGACTATACTGCGAAAGGCAACTTAGTAGCCGTTATTTCCAATGGTACAGCCGTTCTAGGACTAGGCGACATAGGTGCATTGAGCGGAAAACCTGTCATGGAAGGTAAAGGATTACTTTTCAAAATCTATGCAGGTATTGATGTTTTTGACATTGAAGTGAATGAGAAAGACCCCGAAAAATTTATTCAGGCAGTAAAAGCCATCGCTCCCACTTTCGGAGGTATCAACCTGGAAGACATCAAGGCTCCCGAATGTTTCGAGATAGAAAACCGGCTGAAAGAAGAACTGGATATTCCAGTAATGCATGACGACCAACACGGTACAGCCATCATTTCATCCGCCGGCTTATTAAATGCATTGGAAGTTGCCGGAAAGAAAATTGAAAATGTAAGAATCGTAGTAAACGGTGCCGGAGCCTCCGCCACTTCCTGTACAAAACTGTATGTAGCATTAGGAGCACGGAAAGAAAACATTTTAATGCTAGACAGCAAAGGCGTGATAACCAGTGACCGTCCTAACTTGACAGAAAGTAAGAAATTTTTTGCTACTGACCGTCGCGATGTACATACACTGGAAGAAGCCATTAAAGGTGCAGACGTATTTTTAGGACTATCAAAAGGTAATGTGCTGACTCAGGATATGGTCCGCAGTATGGCAGATCATCCTATCGTATTCGCATTAGCCAATCCGACTCCGGAAATCTCTTACGAAGACGCCATGGCATCCCGCCCCGATGTACTGATGTCTACCGGACGTTCAGACTATCCTAACCAGATCAATAACGTAATCGGTTTCCCTTATATTTTCCGCGGAGCTCTGGATACTCAGGCCAAAGCTATCAATGAAGAAATGAAGCTGGCTGCCGTACATGCTATCGCCGATTTGGCAAAACAACCTGTTCCCGACGTAGTGAACGAAGCCTATCATGTGAATAATTTTACTTTCGGTCCTGATTATTTCATTCCGAAACCGGTTGACCCTCGTTTGATTACCGAAGTTTCCATGGCTGTGGCAAAAGCAGCAATGGAATCAGGAGTGGCACGCAAAAACATCACCGACTGGGAAGCCTACAAGACCCGGCTGCGCGAATTGATGGGACAAGAAAGCAAATTGACCCGTCAACTTTACGAAACAGCCCGTCGCGACCCACAGCGGGTGGTATTTGCCGAAGGTATCCATCCTACCATGTTAAAAGCTGCCGTAGAAGCCAAAGCCGAAGGAATCTGTCATCCTATCCTATTAGGTAATGACGAACGCATTGAAAAACTGGCAAAAGAACTGGATCTGAGCTTGGAAGGAATTGAAATCATCAACCTCCGTCATGACCGTGAAGCTGAACGTCGTGAGCGTTATGCCCGCATCCTTTCGGAAAAACGCGCACGCCAAGGAGCCAACCTTCAGGAATCCAACGACAAAATGTTCGAGCGCAACTATTTTGGTATGATGATGGTTGAAACCGGAGAGGCCGATGCATTCATCACCGGTCTATATACCAAATATTCCAACACAATCAAGGTAGCGAAAGAAGTTATCGGTATCCAACCGGAATACAAACATTTCGGTACAATGCATATCTTGAATTCAAAGAAAGGTACTTATTTTGTAGCCGATACCCTGATTAACCGTCACCCGGACACCGACACACTGATTGACATCGCTAAATTGTCGAAGAAAACGGTAGAGTTCTTTAATCACACTCCGACAATGGCCATGCTGTCTTACTCCAACTTCGGTTCAGATACAGAAGGAAGCCCGGCTAAAGTACATGATGCGGTGGACTATATGCAGAAAGAATATCCGGAACTGGCTATAGATGGTGAAATGCAAGTCAATTTTGCACTGAACACTAAATTACGTGATGAGAAATATCCCTTCACACGTTTGAAAGGTAAAGAAGTAAACACGTTAGTATTCCCGAACCTAAGTTCTGCCAATGCTACCTACCAGCTCATTCAGTCTATGAGTGAAACCGAGGTAATCGGCCCGATACAAATGGGATTGAACAAACCTATTCATTTCACTGATTGTGAAGCTTCTGTACGCGATATTGTAAACATCACTGCGGTTGCGGTTATTGATGCCATCGTTGACAAGAAAAAGAAAGAAAAATAAATAACTTTCACCACAGATTGCATAGATTTACACAGATTATTAATCATGCTTGTTAGTACCAGCAAATTCTATCTGTGTAAATCAAGGCTATTTGTGGTGAAATATATTCAATTCATTAAAACAATACTATGAGAAGAAAACCGCTTTCCCTCCCACAAATCGTAACCTTAGCCCTTTTATGGATTGCCATTTGCTATATTATTCTAACAGGGAGCGAACATATTGACGGGCCTTTAATACTATCCATTATCATTTCGGGAGCTTTAGTCTTTATTCCACTATTAAAATATCTCAAGGAAAGAGGGAAATAATCTTTTATCCGCTTTTTAGCTTACATTTTGTACATATTGATATTTTTACACGCATTTTCTTTATAATTTGTTGCATATTTCAATTCTTATCTATATTTTTGCACCATCAAAAGAAATAAGAAGAATTAATTAACAATTATAAAAAGAAGTAGATTATGAATGCAGCTAAGGTATTAGAAGATTTGAAAAGAAGATTCCCCAATGAGCCTGAATATCATCAAGCGGTAGAGGAAGTACTAAGTACAATCGAAGAAGAATACAACAAACATCCCGACTTTGACAAGGTGAACCTGATTGAACGTTTGTGTATTCCTGATCGTGTGTATCAATTCCGTGTAACGTGGATGGATGACAAAGGTAACATCCAGACAAATATGGGTTACCGCGTACAACATAATAATGCCATTGGTCCTTACAAAGGTGGTATCCGTTTTCACTCTTCTGTAAACTTGGGAATTTTGAAATTCCTTGCCTTCGAGCAGACATTCAAAAATTCACTAACTACTCTTCCGATGGGTGGTGGCAAAGGAGGTTCCGACTTCTCTCCGCGTGGCAAATCAAACGCCGAAGTAATGCGTTTCTGCCAGGCATTCATGTTGGAATTATGGCGCCATATCGGTCCTGAGACTGACGTACCTGCAGGTGATATCGGTGTAGGTGGTCGTGAAGTAGGTTTCATGTTCGGCATGTACAAGAAACTCTCTCATGAATTCTCCGGTGTACTGACCGGTAAGGGCCGCGAATTCGGTGGTTCTCTGATTCGCCCTGAAGCAACCGGATATGGTAACATCTATTTCTTGATGGAAATGCTGAAAACCAAAGGCACAGACCTGAAGGGAAAAACTTGTTTGGTTTCAGGTTCAGGTAACGTAGCTCAATACACGGTAGAAAAAGTAATCGAGTTGGGTGGTAAAGTAGTTACCATGTCCGATTCAGACGGTTACATCTATGATCCGGACGGTATCGACCGCGCAAAACTGGACTACATCATGGAATTGAAAAACCTCTACCGTGGCCGTATCCGCGAATATGCAGAAACTTACGGTTGTAAATATGTAGAAGGAGCCCGTCCTTGGGGTGAAAAAGGTGACATCGCTTTGCCTTCTGCCACTCAGAACGAAATCAATGGTGACGATGCCCGCAAATTGGTTGCCAATGGTGTAATGGCCGTATCCGAAGGTGCAAACATGCCTTCTACTCCGGAAGCCATCAAAGTATTCCAAGATGCAAAAATCCTGTATGCTCCGGGTAAAGCAGCCAATGCCGGTGGTGTATCCGTATCCGGTCTGGAAATGACCCAGAACTCTATCAAACTGAGTTGGAGCTCTGAAGAGGTAGACGAAAAATTGAAGAGCATCATGAAGAACATCCACGAAGCCTGCGTACAATATGGTACTGAAGCCGACGGCTATGTGAACTATGTGAAAGGCGCCAACGTTGCCGGATTTATGAAAGTAGCCAAAGCTATGATGGCTCAGGGTATATTATAATCAGCAAGCCCGTTTTTCAAAAGCTATAGTCATTTATAAC
>ENA-OZFE01000347-OZFE01000347.1-human-gut-metagenome-genome-assembly--contig:-NODE-347-length-19845-cov-19.080647_pt1 | contig 19845 bp, 19 predicted proteins | sample MGYA00245077_ERZ653627 | MGnify/ENA primary metagenome ERZ653627 (study PRJEB26926, sample SAMN06165121) | human gut metagenome | biome: ENVO:00009003; feature: ENVO:2100002; material: ENVO:00002003...
CGGTCATGGTGCCGATGCCCAGGAAGATCAGCGGGGGGTAAATGCCCAGCTTGACGCCCATGTAAAGCATATCGGCAAGGCCGCCGTTGTTCAGGATCTCGACCCACATGGGGTGTTCCAGACCGTCACCGACGAAATATTCCATGTGGATGACGCCGCTGCCCGGCAGGTTTGCCAGGATCATGCCGAATGCCATGGGCAGCAGGATCAGGGGCTCGAATTCCTTCACGATGGCGAGGTACAGCAAAAAGCAGCCCACGCAGATCATCACTGCGTACAGGTAGCCGCCGGGCTCACCGAACCGTGCAAAGCCGGAACTTTGGAAAATACCGACCAGAGTATCAATAAACTGTGTCATGTTCTTCCTCCTGTGTTAAAACGGGGCCGTGGTGTCGTTCACACCGGCCTTGCCCCAGCCGTTGGTGCCGCGGCGCACCGCCTTGAGGGTGTACTTGCCATTGCCCATTGCGTGGATGGCGGCCATGATGGCAGCCACCACATCACCGGGAATGCCTTCCTCCACCTGGGGAGCCGGAGCAGCGGCCTGCTGCACCGGGGCAGCGGGCTTTGCAGGGGCGGCAGGCTTGGAGGCAGCAGCCTTTGCGGCAGCCTTCTTCTTGCCCAGACCGTCGAAGATCTTGCCCTCCAGCGTGATGATCGCCATCAGCAGCACGAGGATCAAGAACACCAGCACGATACCGGTAACGGTAACGACGACGTCAAAACCTAAATCCATGGTTTTTCCTCCTGTTTCTCAACGATTCGCAGCCGGTGCAGGCACCGGCCGCAAAAACACGATTTGGAAATAGTATACCTTATTTTCCCATTTAATTCAACAAAAATGGACAAATTTTCTTTTTTCCCGCAACATTCTTACCGGCGGCCGATGCGCGGGGTGGCGTCGGTGAAGCCGGTCTCCAGCTTGTCGCCGATGCCAAGGCTCATGGCCGTGCCCAGGGCCACGCAGTTGACGGGGTCGGGGGAAACGGTCACTTCCACCTTCAGCTCCTGGGCCAGATACTCGGTCAGGCCGTGCAGCTGGGCACCGCCGCCGGTGAGCATGACGCCGTTGCGGTAGATGTCACCGGCCAGCTCCGGAGGGGTCTTTTCCAGCACCTGGTGAGCCGCCGTGCCGATCTGCTCGCTGAGCATCATCACCGGCTCGTACAGGTCATCGGTGGACACATTCACGCGCACCGGCAGGCCGGTGAGCAGGCTGCGGCCCTTGATCTCCATGGTCTCGTGGAAATCGGTCTTTTGCGGGCAGCAGGCCACATGCTTTTTCAGCTCCTCGGCGGTGCGCTGGCCGATGGCGATGCTGTACTTGTTGCGCACATGCTTGAGGATCTCCTCATCGTAGTGGTTGCCGGCCACCCGCACGCTGGTGGCCTTGACCTTGCCGCCCAGGCTCAGCACGGCGATGTCGGTGGTGCCGCCGCCGATGTCGATGATCATGCGGCCGTCCGGCTGGGTGATGTCGATGCCGGAGCCGAGGGCGGCGGCGATGGGCTCGTCGATGAGGTACACCTGACGGGCACCGGCGGCCACCACGGCCTCCACCACGGCGTCGCTCTCAATGCCGGTGATGGCGGCGGGCACGCACACGGCCACCCGGGGCTTGACCATATGGGAGCTGTACACCTGCTTGACAAAGCGGCAGATCAGCTCCCGGGTCATGGTGTGGTCGCTGATGACGCCGTCCTTCAGCGGGAAGATGGCGGAAATGTAGTTGGGGGTGCGGCCTACCATAGCCAGGGCCTTGTCGCCCGCCTCCAGCACGGAGTTCTTGCGGGTGTCCATAGCCACCACGCTGGGCTGGTTGAGCACAACGCCCTTGCCTTCCTGCGCGATGATGATGGTAGTCGTACCCAGGTCGATGCCGATATCGTTCTGTGCCATAAGTCGTTCGTTCCTTTCTCTTGTGCCTCTATCGTAAAAAGCCCGCCGGGCGGGCAAAAATCAGATCAAAGTTCAGTATAACATAGTTGCGGCAAAAAGTATACAAGTTTTGCGCGTTCCGCGTTTTCTGTCATCCGATGCCGCTTGCCGTAACGACCATCTCTGTGAAAGAGCAGCGCGGAGGCTATTCTGAATCGTTCACTCTGCACAAGCAGCATCCACACGCACCTGCTCCGGCGGCAGCTCCGCCTGCAGCAGGGCGCACAGGCCGCTGTAACGCAGGTTCTGGCGCACATTGCTCATCATGCGGTTGGCCACGTCCCGCCGACCCGCCACGATGCACAGCTTGCGTGCGCGGGTGACGCCGGTGTAGAACAGGTTGCGGTAGCAAAGGCGGGGCGGCACCTGCGCCACCGGCAGGATCACCGCCGGGAACTCGCTGCCCTGGCTCTTGTGCACCGTGATGGCGTAGGCGATCTCCAGTTCGTTGAGGTTCTCGGCCGGGTACACCAGCCGCCGGTCGTCCATGCGCACCACCATGGAGCGCTCCCTTGCGTTGATGCTCTCCACGATGCCGATGTCGCCGTTGTAGGCTCCCACGCCCTGTTCCCCGCCGATGCGCTGCCAGACGATCTCGTAGTTGTTGCGCACCTGCATCACCTTGTCGCCCACCCGGAACACCCGGGCCGCGCTCTGCAGCTGGGGTTTGCCCTTCTGCTCCGGGTTAAGCAGGTTCTGCAGCTCCACGTTCAGCGCCTGGGTGCCGGTGGGGCCCAGCTTTGTGGGGCAAAGCACCTGAATGTCCCGCACGGGGTCGAACCCATAGCTGCGGGGCAGCCGGGTGGTGACCAGGTCGCACACCAGCTTCTGGGCGGCGTCGCCGTCCGCTTCGAGGAAGAAGAAATCGTCCGTTTTGCCGCCCTTCTGCAGCGGCTCGCCGCAGATGATGTGGTGGGCATTTTCCACGATGAGGCTGCGTTTGGCCTGCCGGAAGATCTCGTTGAGGCAGACGGTGGGCACGCACCCGGAGCGGATGATCTCGCCCAGCAGGTTGCCGGGGCCCACGCTGGGCAGCTGGTCGGCGTCGCCCACCATAATGATGCGGCAGCTGTAACGCAGGGCCGTGACCAGCGCCTGAAACAGCTTGACGTCCACCATGCTCATCTCGTCCAGAATGACCACATCGCACTTGAGCAGGTTCTTGTCGTTGTGGATGAAGCTGACCACGCCGCCGGTATAGTCCACCTCCAACAGGCGGTGGATGGTGCTGGCCTTGCGGCCGGTGAGCTCGCTCAGCCGTTTGGCGGCCCGGCCCGTGGGGGCGCACAGGGCCACCCGCTCGGCCTGATTTTCCAGCAATTGCAGGATGGCGTTCACGGTGGTGGTCTTGCCGGTGCCGGGGCCGCCGGTGAGCACCAGACAGTTCTCGGTCATGGCCTTGCGGATGGCTTCCCGCTGCAGCGGCGCATAGGCAAAGCCCTGGGTCAGTTCCAGCACCTGCAGGTTCCGGTCCAGGTCACGGGCGGTGTTCTTGCCCCGCCGGGCCAGAATGGCCAGCCGGTGGGCAATGTCCTGCTCGGCGGCCAGAAGGTCCGGCAGGTAGATGTAGGGCACGCCGTCGAACATCTTCACGCAGAGTTCTTCGGTCTCGATGCACTTGTCCAGCGCACGGGCCAGCTTTTCCGGCGGCTGGTGGATGAAGTTGGAGGCGGTTTCCAGCAGCTGGGCCCGGGGCAGGCAGGTGTGGCCGTTGCCCGCGTTGTGGCGCAAAGTGCGCAGCAGAGCGGCTTCCAGCCGCTGGGCGCAGTCGCCCTCCATGTGGTAATACTGGGCGATGCTGTCGGCGTGGCGGAAGTCCAGCTGCAGCGGCTCCCCGCACAGCAGGTAGGGGTTGGCCGAAATCGCCTGCATGGCCCCTGTGCCAAAGGCCCGGAACACCTCCATGGCCTTGCGGGGGCCGATCTCGAACTGTGCCAGATAGGCGATGAGCTCCCGCATGCCGAACATCCGCTTGAACTCCTGCTGGATGCGGTCGGCCTTGTCCGGCGAGATTCCGGGCACCTGAGTGAGCCGGGCGGGGTCGTTGGCAATGACCTCCAGCGCCTCGGCCCCGAACAGGTCGATGATCTTGTCCGCCGTCTTGGCCCCGATGTAGGGCAGCGACCGGCTGGCAAGGAAGGCGTACACGGCTTCCAGATCCTTGGGCATGTCCGTCTCGCACTCCTGCGCGTGGAACTGCCGGCCATAGGTGGCGTGGTTCTCGTACCGGCCGCGGCAGATGACGCTCTCCCCGGCGTGCAGCTCCCCCACGACGCCGCACACCACGGTGATGACCCCGCCGCCGGACACCTCGAACACGGTGTAGCCGTTGTCGGCGTTCTCGTAGATGATATCTTCCACCGTGCCTTCCAGCTGCTCCAGCTCCTGTTCTGCCATGTACTCACCTCCCTGTTTGCATAATTATTTATAGTATAGCCTTTTTCGGCAGATTTGTAAATAAAAAGCGGGACAGCCGCAGCTATCCCGCTCGTAAGATGGATAAATTATGCTTGTGCCCGGGTCCCAGCAGCCTCCAGGTCTTTTTCTCGCTGCAGCTTCCGGCGCACCGCCAGATAGGCCGGGATCAGGAAGAAGCAGGCAAAGAACCATGCCACCGGGTTTGCGATGCAGGCCGCAAAGTAGCCCCACAGCGGCACGAACCAGAAGCCCACCATGGCGCGGGCCACCATCTCAGCCACACCGGCAAACATGGCAAGGCCCGAATAGCCCAGCCCTTGGATGGTATAGCGATAGATGATCAGCACCGCCAGGGGGATGTAGAACACGCTGTTCCAGAAGATGAAGCTCTGGGCGTTGGCCATAATGGCAGTCTCTCCCGGCTCCAGGAACAGGCCGATGAGCAGCTTATCCGTGAACCGCAGGATGAGGAAGGAGGCCACACTATACACGCAGCCAATGCCCAGGGCGGTGTGCACGCCCCGGTCCACACGGTCCAGGTCCTTGGCACCCATATTCTGGCTCGTGTAGGTGGTCATGGCGGTGCCGATGCTCTCCAGGGGCACGCTGAGGAACTGCGCCGCCTTGCTGCCGGCGGTCTGTGCGGCCACGATGTCGCTGCCCAGACCGTTCACGGCCCCCTGCAGCACCACGCTGCCAATGGCCGTGATGCTGCACTGCAGGCCCATGGGGATGCCCATGCTGCACAGCTTTGCACAGTGGGTGAGGCTGAGGGCCCCCTCCTCCCGGCTCCAGCGCAGCTCCGGGTAATGGTGGACGATATACACCAGACTGCCGATGCCAGCCACCGCCTGGCTGAACACCGTGGCAAAGGCTGCGCCAAAGGCCCCCATGCGGAACACGATGATGCACACCAGGTCCAGCCCGATGTTCAGCGCACTGGCCACCAGCAGAAAATACAGGGGCCGCTTGCTGTCGCCCAGGGCGCGCATCAGGGCACTGGTCACATTATAAAGGAGGGTGAAGGGGATGCCCCAGAAGATGGTGCGGATGTAAATATCTGCAATGTCGATGATGTTGGCCGGGGTATTGGTCCACACCAGCACCGACCGGGTCAGGGCCACTGTGACCACCGTGAGCACCACCGCAAACAGCAGCGACAGCCACACGGTGTTGGCCGTGTAGCGGCGCATCTCCTTATAATCCTTGGCACCAAAGGTCCAGGAGATGGGGATGGAAAAGCCGCAGGCAATGCCGTTGACAAAGCCCAGCACCAGATAGTTCAGGCCGCCCACGCTGCCCACGGCCGCCAGCGCTTCCACGCCCACAAAGCGGCCCACGATGATGGTGTCGGCCAGGTTGTAGAACTGCTGGAACAGGCTGCCCAGCATCAGCGGCACTGCAAAGGCAAGGATCAGCTTCAGCGGGCTGCCCTGCGTCATATCCTTGGTCATAGTTTTCCTCCCATCCATGCAAAAAAGAGCCGTTGCTCTGCATTTTTGCCGTGAAAAACGCCCTGCCGGAAAGAGGCAGGACGTTTTGTACATTCATGAAAGGTATTATAGCCGAGGCAAGCGCATTTTACAAGATTTGCATTGCATCAACATTTCCAGTTTTTTGCCGGAAGAATTGGTCATTCTGCGCACAGCGTCCCCGTGTTCAGCTCCCGATACGTCTTGGCGATCAGATATGCCGCGATCACAAAGGTCAGGAGGTCCGACATCGGCATGGAGTACAGCACGCCGTCCAGCCCGAAGAAACGGGGCAGCAGCAGAGCAAAGCCCACGCCGAACACCACTTCACGCACCATGGACAGGGCGGTAGACTCCCCTGCCTTGCCCATGGCCTGCAGGAAGATGAAGCAGGCCTTGTTGACGCAGGCCAGAATGATCATGCACAGATAGATGCGGAAGGACTTCACAGCAAAATCCGTGTAGTAGACGCTCTCGTTGGCGGCGCCGAACAGCGCGATGAGCCGCCGCGGGAACACCTCCACCAGAACAAGGGCCACAGCACCCACGGCGGCTTCGGCCAGCAGCAGCTTGGTGAACAGCTCCTTCACACGGGCAGACTTGCCTGCACCCATGTTGAAGCCCACGATGGGGATGCAGCCGGCGGCCATGCCCACCACGATGGAGATGACGATCTGGAAGAACTTCATCACGATGCCCACCACGGCCATGGGAATCTGGGCGTACTGCTCCTGCCCGAACACGGGGTCCAGTGCGCCGTACTTCCGGATCATGTTGTTGATGGCGGCCATGGCGGCCACCAGACTGATCTGGGACAGGAAACTGGTCATGCCCAGGGTCAGGGTGCGGCCGCAGATGGTGCCTTTCAGCCGGTAATCGCCCTTTGCCGGGCGGGTGATCTTCATGTGCAGCAGATACCACACCGACAGCACCGCCGTGACCACCTGCCCGATGACCGTGGCAACGGCCGCGCCCATCATGCCCCAGTGGCAGCCGAAGATAAAGACGGGGTCCAGGATGATGTTGAGCACTGCGCCCGCCAGCGTGGAGATCATGGCAAACCGGGGGCTGCCGTCGGCACGGATGATGGGATTCATGGCCTGGCCGAACATGTAGAACGGCACGCCCAGCGTGATATAGAAGAAGTATTCCTGCGAATGATGGTAGGTCTCGGCGTTCACCGTGCCGCCGAACATGGCCAGAATGGTATCGGCAAAGAGCAGGTAGACGGCCGTGAGCACAAGGCTGCTGACCACGCACAGCACCACCGCGTTGCCCACGCTCTGCTTTGCGCGGTGCACTTCGTCCTGCCCAAGGCTGATGCTGACGAAGGCACAGCAGCCGTCACCGATCATGACCGCGATGGCCAGCGCCACCACCGTGAGCGGGAACACCACCGTGTTGGCGGCATTGCCGTAGGAGCCGAGGTAGCTGGCGTTGGCAATGAAGATCTGGTCCACGATGTTGTACAGTGCGCCGACCAGCAGCGAAATAATGCACGGGATCGCATAGCTCCGCATCAGCTTGCCGATGCGCTCCGTGCCGAGAAATTGATTGGAATGTTCCATGGGATTCACCTTACCTTTCCTGTTTCAGGGCAAAAGAAAACAACGAGCCACGCTCATGCAACTGGTTTTACGCATGAGAGCCACTCGTTGTACGGAATCATTATACGGTTTTGCCGCCCGGTTTGCAAAGGTAGTTTTGCACAAGAATTGTGCTGGTCATTCTGCGCATCCTGCACAGTGCAAACTTTGTGGAAAAGCGCCTTTGAAGCCCCCCGCCGGTTTGTGGTACAATAATAAGGAACGAAAACTGCGCTGGAAAGTCCGTTTTTGCAGTTGCTTTCCATACAAGCGAAAGAGGTGCACGATGTCACAGTATCAAGCAGGAACGCTGGTCGTTTATGGAAACCTCGGTGTGCACGAGATCGAAGCCGTTGGCCCGCAGAGCTTCTGCGGCGAACCAGCCCGGGAATATTATACCCTCCGCCCTTATTTTTCCGACTCTCACGACCGGAGCTATATCCCCACAGCCAAGGAGGGCGTTCTGCGCCCGGTGAGCACCCCGGAACAGGCCGCTGCCTGTCTGGAGCAGGTGCGCAGCGAACCGGACGCGGCCCCGGCGTCTGCCAACCAGACCGTGCTGGCGGAGCATTATCAGGCCGTGATCCACACCAATGATTTTTACGAGTACCTGAAGCTGTACCGGGAGCTCGCCCACAAGCAGAGCACCCAGCGCAGCAAGGGCCGCAAGGTGAACGCCATGGACGCCTACTTCTACCAGATGGCCGAGCGCACCCTGCGGGAGGAGCTGGCCGTGGCGTTCCACGAAACGCCGGAAGCTGCCGCCAGGCGGCTGGAAGCGGCGGTGTCCTGAATCCAGACCATCGCAAAGGGAGAGGCTTCCCTGTCCGGTCCACCCGGCAGAGGGGCCTCCCCCTTTTTGTTTTTGCTCTGCGTCCGGCTCCTTGCAGACATCCACCCAGCCCCGGTGGGCAGGCCGTTTGCTGTGTTGGGGGTATTATGATCCCATTTTCATATCGTGTCAATGGGTTTTGTGCGCAGACCGCCACCTGTACCGTGCATTATAAAAAGGAAGGAAAGTGTGTCAGAACTGTAAAAGATAAATTATTTTAGTTATTTTTGTTGACTTATCCAACGATTCGGCTATAATGGTCGTGTTCCGAATTGCTCAAACATTTTAGCTAATTCATTCATACAACCAGAACAAAGGAGAACACTACCATGACGTTTGAAGAAATGAAGAAGATCGTTGTCGATACCCTGAACTGCGATGAGGACAAGGTGACCATGGAGGCCAGCCTGACCGAGGATCTGGAGGCCGACAGCCTGGACGCTGTGGAGCTGAACATGGCCCTGGAAGATGCCTGCGGCGTGTCCGTGCCCGACGAGGAGCTGGCAAAGCTCAAGACCGTGGGCGACATCTACAACTACATCACCGCACACATCTGAGGCAGAACATCATGAACGAGATCCGAGACCTGTTCCCCGGCCGGATGCGGGAACGCACCTTTCAGCTGAAAGCCCGGCGGGATGCCGGGGCCGTCTGGCATGAACCCCAGTTCGTGGAGTGCAAACAGTGCGGCCGCCGCGCCACCCGCACCATCTGGACCCGCAGCCTTTACGTCTGCCCCAACTGCGGCTACCACATGCCCATCGGCGGCTACTACCGGCTCAGTCTGGTGCTGGACCACGGCAGCTTCCGGGAGCTGGACGCCGACCTGCCTCCGCAGGATGTGCTCCGGTTCCCCGGCTACCCGGAAAAGCTGACCGCCGCCCAGAACAAGACCGGCCTGCGCGAAGCCGCCGTCACGGCGACCGGCCGCATCGGCGGAGTGGCCTGTGTGGCTGCCGTGCTGGACAGCCGGTTTTTCATGGGCAGCATGAGCACCGCCGTGGGCGAAAAGATCACCCGCGCGGTAGAGTACGCCGCAGCCAAACGCCTGCCGCTGGTCATCTTCTCGGCCAGCGGCGGTGCCCGCATGCAGGAGGGCATTTTCAGCCTGATGCAGATGGCCAAGACCAGCGCCGCCATCCAGCGCTTTTCCGCCAGAGGCGGGCTGTACGTCAGTGTGCTCACCCACCCCACCACCGGCGGCGTGACCGCCAGCTTTGCAAGCCTGGGTGACATCATGCTGGCCGAGCCGGGGGCGCTGATCGGCTTTGCCGGGCCCCGCGTCATTGAGCAGACCATCGGCGAAAAGCTGCCCGCCGGGTTCCAGCGCAGCGAGTTCCAGTTGGAGCACGGCTTTGTGGATCAGGTGGTGCCCCGCGACCAGCTGCGCGACACCCTGATCCGGGTGCTGCAGCTTCATGTGGGAGGAAAACACGAATGATCAAGGAAATTCTGGAGCAGCTGGCTCCGCTGGATGCGCAGATCACCGCCCTGAAGGGCAGCGGCGACGACATGGACGCCATCACGGCCCACGCCGCCGAGCTGGCAGAGCTTGCCGTAGAGGAGGACGAGATCCTGCGTGCCTGCGGCCCGCTGACCGCCGAGGACCGGGTCTTTCTGGCCCGGCACCCGGACCGCCCCCACATTGACGAGACCATCTCCGCCCTGTTCACCGACTTCTTTGAGCAGCGGGGTGACCGCCAGTGCAGGGAGGACCCCGCCATTCTGGGCGGTGTGGCCCGCTTCCACGGCATGCCGGTGACCGTCATCGGTCACCGCAAGGGCTCCTCGCTGGAGGAGAACCTGGCCTGCAACTTCGGCATGCCGGGGCCGGAGGGCTACCGCAAGGCCCTGCGCCTGATGAAGCAGGCCGAGAAGTTCGGTCGGCCCATTATCACTTTCATCGACACGCCGGGCGCTTACCCCGGCAAGGACGCCGAGGAGCGCGGCCAGGGCGAGGCCATCGCCCGCAACCTGATGGAGATGAGCGGCCTGACCGTGCCGGTCATCGCCGTCGTCACCGGCGAGGGCTCTTCCGGCGGGGCGCTGGCACTGGGCGTGGCAAACCACATCCTCATGCTGGAAAACGCCGTCTATTCGGTGCTGAGCCCCGAGGGCTTTGCCAGCATCCTGTGGAAGGACGCCTCCCGCAGCGGCGAAGCCTGCGAGATGATGAAGCTGACCGCACAGGACCTGTACCAGGACGGCATCGTGGAAGAAGTGATCCCGGAGCCGGTGGGCGGTGCCCAGCGCGGCCACACGGTGCTGTTTGAGCAGCTGGACGCTGCCCTGTGGGCACACCTGAAAACGCTGTGCCGCATGAACGGCAGGGCCCTGGCCGACCAGCGCTACAAGAAATACCGCCAGATCGGAGAAATGAGGAACGCATGAAGGGCTTCCAGCTGATAGCCACCGGCGGGGCGCTGCCCGGCCGGACGGTCACGAACGAAGAGCTCAGCCGCACCGTGGACACCAGTGACGCGTGGATCACCTCCCGCACCGGCATCCGTACCCGGCACTGGTGCACCGCGGACGAATCCGCCGCCACGCTGGCCATTGCCGCCGCAAAACAGGCGCTGCAGCGCAGCGGCCTTGCCCCGGCAGACATCGCCTGCTGCGTGTGCGCCACCCTGTCGGCCCCAGATGCCACCCCCAGTGTGGCCTGTCAGGTACAGGCGGCGCTGGGCCTGCCGGAGAACCGGCCCGCGCTGGACGTCAACGCGGCCTGCTCCGGCTTTTTGTACGGCACTGCTGTGGCGCGGGGCCTGCTGGCCACGCTGGGCGGGCAGTACGCCCTGGTCATCGGGTGCGAAGCCCTTTCCCGCCTGATGGACCCCGCCGACCGCTCCACCTGCGTCCTGTTTGGCGACGGCGCGGGCGCGGCCATCTTCCGGCTGGCCGACACCCCCTTTGCCCTCACGCTGGGGGCCCGGGGCAGCGACGTCCTGCACGCCGGTGGGCCGGACCGGAACGGTTCTGCCCCCATCACCATGGACGGCAAGGCAGTGTTCCGCTTTGCGGTGGATGCCCTGCCCCGCTGCCTGCACACGGTGCTGGACGAGACCGGCAAGACGCTGGACGAGGTAGACTGGGTGGTCTGTCATCAGGCCAACAGCCGCATCATCGACCACTGTGTGCGGGCTCTGCACGCCGACCCGGCCAAATTCTACAAGAACATGGACCGCCACGGCAACACCAGCGCCGCCAGCATCCCGGTAGCCCTGAACGAGCTGGCCGAGACCGGGCAGCTGCAGCCGGGGCAGACGATCGCCTGCATCGGCTTTGGCGGCGGCCTGACCTGGGGCGGCATGATCGTGGAATACGACCCTCTCAGGCGCTGATGCGCCAGCTCCCCCGAAGGAGGAGCTTTATGGGCGGGTAGGGTCAGTGTGCCTTCCAAGAGAAGGTCCAGCTGACAGAAAAGCAGAAAAAAGCTCCCCCCTCGGGGGAGCTGTCAATGCCGGAAGGCATTGACTGAGAGGGTTTTTCAATGAAACTTTTAAATGAAATTTTAGGGACCCGATATCCCATCATCCAGGGCGGCATGGCCAACATCGCCACCGGCGAGTTTGCCGCCGCCTGCTCCAACGCGGGAGCGCTGGGCATCATCGGCGCGGGCGGCATGAACGCCGACACCCTGCGCGAGAACATCCGCCGCTGCAAGCAATTGACGACCAAGCCCTTCGGCGTGAACATCATGCTGATGCACCCGCAGGCCGACGAGTTTGCCAAGATCGTGGTGGAAGAAGGCGTGCAGGTGGTCACCACCGGCGCGGGCAACCCCGGCAAGTATGTTCCCATGTGGAAAGCCGCCGGCATCAAGGTCATTCCCGTGGTGGCGGCCGCCGTGCTGGCAAAGCATCTGGAGCCGCTGGGCATCGACGCCGTCATTGCCGAGGGCACCGAGAGCGGCGGCCATGTGGGCGAAATGACCACCATTGCGCTGGTGCCGCAGGTAGTGGACGCGGTGAGCGTGCCCGTCATTGCGGCGGGCGGCATCGCCGACGGCCGCCAGCTGGCGGCTGCGCTGGCCCTGGGCGCCTGCGGCGTACAGGTGGGCACCTGCCTGCTGGCAAGCGAGGAGTGCCCCATCCATGAGAACTATAAAGCCGCCCTGCTCAAGGCCAAAGACAGTGACACCATCGTCACCGGCCGCAGCGTCGGCGCACCGGTGCGTGTGCTGAAAAACCGCATGAGCCGCGAGTACGTCCGGCAGGAAAAGGCCGGGGCCGACAAGATGGAACTGGAAAAATACACCCTCGGCAGCCTGCGCCGGGCCGTGTTTGAGGGCGACACCACCACCGGCAGCCTGATGGCCGGTCAGGTGGCCGGGATGCTCCACGAGGTGCGCCCCGTGGCCGACATCCTGAACGACCTGTGGGAAAGCGGGAGGCAGCGCATCGCCGCGCTGAACGAGCTATGCTGACCCTTGCCGGAAAGGCCCTGCCCGTGCCCATCCTGCAGGGCGGCATGGGCGTGGGCGTGTCCCTCGGCGGGCTGGCCGGGGCCGTGGCGGCCTGCGGCGGCATGGGGTGCATCTCCACCGCCGATGCGGGTTACCGGGAGCCGGATTTTGCCCGCGACCCGGCAAGCGCCAACCACCGCGCCCTGACCGCTGAGATCCAGAAAGCCAAAGCCCTTGCCAAGGGCGCGGGACTGGTGGCCATCAATGCGATGGTGGCCACCCAGGACTATGCCGCCGCCATCCGCACCGCGGTAGAAGCGGGCGTGGACGCGGTGGTGTCCGGCGCGGGCCTGCCGCTGGAGCTGCCCGGCCTTGTGGGCACGCAGGAGGTGGCCATTGCGCCCATCGTCTCCAGTGCCAGAGCCGCCCGGCTCATCCTGCGCCGCTGGGCCAAGGAGTTTGCCCGCACCGCCGACTTTGTGGTCATCGAGGGCTGCAAGGCAGGCGGGCATCTGGGCTTTGCCGAGGCCGACCTGCTGGCAGACCACTGCCAGTCTCTGGACGAAATTCTGCCGGAAGTGCTGGCCGAGGTACAGCCCTATGAGGCGCAGTTCGGCCATGCCATCCCGGTATTCGTGGCGGGCGGCATCTACACCGGGGCCGACATGGCCCACTATACAAAGCTGGGGGCCGCCGGGGTGCAGCTGGCCACCCGGTTCATCCCCACCTACGAGTGCGATGCCAGCCAGACCTACAAGGACGTGCTCCTGGCCGCAAAGCCGGAGGATGTGCGCATCATCCACAGCCCGGTGGGCATGCCGGGCCGGGCGCTGAACACCCCGCTGGTGCAGGCGCTGGCCAAGGGCAAACGCTTTGCGCCCCGGCACTGCGCCCGCTGTTTAAAGACCTGCGACCCCGCAAAGGTGCCCTACTGCATCACCCACGCCCTCATCGAAGCGGTGAAGGGCAATGTGGAAGAGGGGCTGTTCTTCTGCGGGGCCAACGTGGGCCGACTGGACCGGATGTACACCGTCCGGGAACTGATGGACGAATTGACCGCCGAATGGAGGCATGACCTATGAAACTTGCTGTTCTGTATGCCGGTCAGGGTGCCCAGCACCCCGGCATGGGCAAAGAATTTTACGAAAGCTCCCCCGCCTTCCGGGCCGCCTTCGACAGCGCGGCGCTGGATTTTGACCTGCACCGCGTCTGCTTTGAGGACCCGGACGGCGTTCTGAATCAGACCGAATACACCCAGCCCTGCATGGTGGCCTTTGCCTGCGGCGTCACCGCCGTGCTGGCCGAGCATGGCGTGCAGCCCGCTTACGCTGCCGGGCTTTCGCTGGGCGAATACTCCGCGCTGGAAGCTGCCGGGGTGTTCACCGCCAAGCAGGCCATTGAGCTGGCCGCCTACCGGGGCAAAGCCATGGCCGATGCGGCCAAGGGCATCGACTGCGGCATGACCGCCGTGCTGGGCCTGGACCGCACTGCGCTTTCCGCCTGCTGCGAAGAGGCTGCGGCGCTGGGCTGTGTGCAGATCTGCAACTACAACTGCCCCGGCCAGCTGGTCATCGGCGGCGAGAAGGCCGCTGTGGATAAGGCCGCCGAACTGGCCAAAGCCGCCGGTGCCCGCCGCTGCCTTCCGCTGAAGGTGAGCGGCCCCTTCCACACCCGGCTGATGGCCCCCGCCGGGGACGCCCTCGCCGAACGGTTCAAGACCGAGCGGTTCCGTGAGATGCAGATCCCGGTGCTGTTCAACTGTCTGGGCCGCGAAAAGGCCGAAACGGATACCATCCCGGCGCTGCTGGTGCGCCAGGTGCAGAGCAGTGTTTACATGGAGGACACCCTGCGCCGCCTGGGCGAACTGGGTGTGGACCACATCCTAGAAGTCGGCCCCGGCAGTGCCCTGTCCGGCTTTGTGAAAAAGACCCTGCCCGGCGTGCCGTGCGCTTCGGTGGAGACACCGGAGCAGCTGGACGCCGCGCTGGCCGCATGGAGGGACGAAGCATGAGCGAAGAGACTGTGACCCGCGCGGCGGTGGTCACCGGCGGCAGCCGGGGGATTGGCCGGGCGGTGTGTGTGGCACTGGCAAAGCAGGGCTGCAACGTGGTGGTCAACTACTGCCACGGCGCAGAGCCTGCGGAGCAGACGGCAGCGCTCTGCCGCGCCGAGGGCGTGGACGCCGTGGCCGTACAGGCCGATGTTTCCACCGCTGAGGGCTGCAAAACGCTGTTTGACGCGGCGGTCAACGCCTTTGGCCGGGTGGATGTGCTGGTGAACAACGCGGGCATCACCCGTGACGGCCTGCTCCTGCGCATGTCTGAGGCCGATTTTGACGCCGTGCTGAACGCAAACCTCAAGGGCGCATTCCTCTGCTGCAAGGAGGCCGCCCGCCGCATGGTGCGCCAGCGGCATGGCCGCATCATCAACCTGTCCAGCGTGGTGGCCCTGCGGGGCAACGCCGGTCAGGCCAACTACGCCGCCAGCAAGGCGGGGCTCATCGGCCTGACCAAGAGCCTGGCCAAGGAGCTGGCAGGCCGGAACATCACGGTGAATGCCGTGGCCCCCGGCCTGATCGAGACCGATATGACCGCCGCCCTGCCGGAAGCCGTCCGCACCGGAATGCTGCACAGCATCCCGGCGGGCCGGGCCGGAAAGCCGGAGGACGTGGCAAACGCCGCGGCATTTTTTGCCGCAGAACAAAGCAGCTATCTCACCGGGCAGGTGCTCTGTGTGGACGGCGGCATGGCAATGTAAAGGAGAACGTTTTCATGGAAAAACGCAGAGTGGTCGTTACCGGTCTGGGCACTGTGAACCCGCTGGGCAACACCGTGGCCGAGAGCTGGGCCGCCGCAAAGGCCGGACAGTGCGGCATTGCCCCCATCACCCAGTTCGATACCGCTGGGTTCAAGTGCAAACTGGCGGCTGAGGTGAAGGGCTTTGACCCGGAAGCGATCGTGGACAAAAAAGAGGCCCGCAAGATGGCCCGCTTTACCCTGCTGGCACTGGCTGCCGCAAACGAAGCCATCCAGGACAGCGGCCTTGATACCGAAGCCAACGCCAAAACCACCGGCGTCATCCTGTCCAGCGGCATCGGCGGGCTGCCCACCATCGAGGAGCAGCACACCCGCGGCGAGGAAAAAGGCATGGAGAAGGTCAGCCCCTACTTCGTGCCCATGTCCATCGCCAACATGGCGGCGGCCCAGGTGGCCATCCGCTTCGGCCTGAAGGGCATGTGCACCTGCCCGGTCACGGCCTGCGCCGGCGGCACCAACGCCGTGGGCGATGCCTTCCACCGCATCCGCGACGGCTACGAGGACGCCATGGTCTGCGGCGGTGCCGAGAGCTGCATCAGCCCGCTGGGCATCGGCGGCTTTACCAGCATGAAGGCCCTTTCCACCGCCACCGACCCGGATGCGGCCAGCCTGCCCTTTGACGCACGGCGCGGCGGCTTTGTGATGGGCGAAGGCAGCGGTGTGCTGGTGCTGGAAGAGCTGGAGCACGCCAGAGCCCGGGGCGCACACATCTACGCCGAGGTGGTGGGCTACGGTGCCAACTGCGACGCCTACCACTTCACCGCCCCGGCTCCCGGCGGCGCGGGTGCCATCGACTGCATGAAGCAGACCCTGGCCGACGCCGGCATCGCCCCGGAACAGGTGGACCACATCAACGCCCACGGCACCGGCACCCACATGAACGACTCCTGCGAGACCGCTGCCATCCACGCGGTGTTCGGGGACCACGCCAAAGAGCTGACCGTCGTGAGCACCAAGAGCATGACCGGCCACCTGCTGGGCGGTGCCGGCGGCGTGGAAGCCGTGTTCACGGCACTGGCCCTGCGGGACCAGTTTGCCCCGCCCACCATCCATTACGAGCAGCCCGACCCGGAGTGCGACCTGGACTATGTGCCGAACGTGGGCCGCGCCCAGAACATGACCTACGCACTGAGCAACAGTCTGGGCTTTGGCGGGCACAATGCCTGCATCGCCCTGCGCAGATGGGAGGGCTGACCCATGGCAGAACCCCGTACCGTGCGCGAAACGCCCAATGCGCTGACCAGTGAGCAGATCGCCACCATCCTGCCCCACCGCTACCCCTTTGCCCTCGTGGACCGCATCCTGGACTACGAGCCGGGCCAGTGGGCCATCGGCCGCAAGTGCGTAAGCCGCAATGAAGAATTTTTCTGCGGGCACTTCCCCGGCCAGCCGGTGATGCCCGGCGTGCTCATTCTGGAAGCGCTGGCCCAGACCGGGGCCGTGGCCGCCCTCAGCCTGCCCGAAAACAAGGGCAAGCTGGCCCTGTTCGGCGGCATCAAAAATGCCCGCTTCCGCAAGCAGGTCACCCCCGGCGACGTGCTCACCCTGCACTGCGAGCTGGTGGAACAGCGCGGCCCGGTGGGCGTGGGCAAGGCCTCGGCCTATGTGGACGGCAAATGTGCCGCCACTGCAGAGCTGACCTTCGTGCTGACCGACGCACAGTAAATCAAAACAAAAAAGGCTCCCCCTTGCGGAGGAGCCGGGACGCAGGCCTGCGGTGCGGGTCTGCGCTTTTTTATTCGGAATAGTGAGCCAGGAAGCGGCGGGTGCGCTCTTCCTGCGGGTGCTCGATGAGCTGCCGGGCCGGGCCCTGCTCCACCACCACGCCGCCGTCCATGAACAGGATGCGGTCGGCCACGTCACGGGCAAAGTTCATCTCGTGGGTCACGATGATCATGGTGGTCTTGCGGTCGGCCAGGTCCCGCAGAACGCGCAGCACCTCGCCGGTCAGCTCCGGGTCCAGCGCGCTGGTAGGCTCGTCGAAGCAGAGGATATCCGGGTGCAGGGCCAGGGCGCGGGCAATGGCCACGCGCTGCTGCTGGCCGCCGGACAGCTGATGCGGGTAGTGGCCCGCCCGCTCCGACAGGCCCATCTGGGCCAGAAGCTCCTTCGCCTGCTGTTCCAGCTGCTGATGGATGGCCTTTTTGTTGGCCTTGTAGTCCGGGCGCTCCTTGGCCAGCAGCTCCCCGGCCAGCATCACGTTCTGCAAAGCCGTATACTGCGGGAACAGGTTGAAGTTCTGGAACACCAGACCGAAGTGCAGGCGCTTTTTGCGCACCTCGCTCTCCCGCTGGGTGGCGGGGTCGGCGGCGTCCCACATGGTCTCGCCGTTCACCTTGATGACACCGGTGTCCGGCCGCTCCAGAAAGTTCAGGCAGCGCAGCAGGGTGGTCTTGCCGGAACCGGACGAACCGATGATGGCCAGCGCCTCGCCCTGTTCCAGGGTCAGCGAGATATCCTTTAAAACGTGTGTCTCTCCGAAATCCTTCCCGATGCCGGAGGCTTCCAGTAATGCCATGATTCAAAACCTCCTCAGCAGCGGAAATAATCCAGCTTTTTCTCCAGCCAGCCAAACAGCAGGGTGAGAGCCCCCACGAACACCAGGAAGAAGATCGCCGTGGAGAACAGCGGCCAGATCAGGCCCTTTGCGCTGTACTCCTTGGCCATCATGATGATCTCCTTGTTGGCGATGGTGTTGGCCAGCGAGGTGTCCTTGACCAGGGTGATGATCTCGTTGCCCATGGGCGGCAGGATGCGCTTGATCACCTGCAGCAGCGTCACCTTGAAGAAGATCTGGGTCTTGGTCATGCCCAGCACCTGCCCGGCCTCGGTCTGGCCCTTGGGCACTGCCTCGATGCCGCCGCGGTAGATCTCGGAGAAGTAGCAGGCATAGTTGATGGCAAAGGCCACCACCGCCGCCACCATGCGGCCGCCGGAGCCGGAGGGCCAGGGGTTCGCCATGCCCAGCAGGCCGGGGCCCAGATAGATGACGATGATCTGCAGCATGAGCGGCGTGCCGCGGATGACCCACACAAAGGTCTTGACCGCGCCGGACAGCACCTTGCAGCGGCTCATGGAGCCAAAGGCCACCACAAGCCCCAGCGGCAGCGCAAACAGCAGCGTCAGGGCAAACAGCTCACAGTTGAGCAGGAACGCGCCGGAAAGGCGCCCAAGGATCACAGACACAACAACACACCCATTCCATCAGATCTTGCGGTTTCACTCGGCCAGGGCCAGATCGTACTTGTCGGCCAGGGCCTGCATGGTGCCGTCCGCCTTCAGCTCGTCAAAGGCGGCATCCACGGCGGCGGCCGCGTCGCTGCCCTTGCGGAAGGCCACGCCGTACTCTTCGGCGTTCAGCTCGTCCACGATCTTCAGGCTGGCGTAGTCGGTGCCCGCGCCGATCATGGCATTGGCCAGGGTCAGGTCCAGCACAGCGGCATCGGCGGTGCCGGCGGCCACTTCCATCAGGCAGTCGGTCTGCACGCTCTTGGAGACGTAGTCGGCCTTGGACAGGTTCTCGTCGCCCTGAATGGCGGCTTCACCTGCGGAACCGGCCTCGGCCACCACGGTCTTGTCCGCCAGATCGGCGGTGGAGGTGTAGTCGGTGCCGTCCTTCACCACAACGACCTGTGCGTTCTTGGCGTAGGCCTTGGTGGTGGCGGTGTTGGCCATGATGTCCTCGGTGAGGGTCATGCCGTTCCAGATGCAGTCGATGCTCTTGGCGTCCAGCTCCACCACCTTGGTGTCCCAGTTGATCTCCACGAACTCCGGCTCCACGCCCAGCTTCTCGCACACGGCGGTGGCAAGCTCGGTGTCAAACCCGGTAAAGTTGCCGTCGGCGTCGGTGTAGTTCATGGGCTCGTAGACGGTGTAGCCAATGACCATCTTGCCCTTGCCCTTGATATCGTCCAGGTCGCTCTCCGCTGCGGCGGTGCTGCCGGACGCGGCAGAAGATGCAGAAGCGGCGGTGGAAGCGGATGCGGCACCGCCACAGGCGGCAAGACCCAGAGCGGCCACGCTGAGACCGGCGGCCATCAGAAAGCTGCGACGAGAAATGCGTTTCATATACAGGTTCCTCCCTCAATGTTCCACCGGGCTGTGCTCCGGCGGCTCCCTCTCATTTATCACTTTGCAGTGCTAAAGCGTTAAACTGTGGCTATAGAATACCTCATTCCGGGCCGTTTGGCAAGAGGAAATGCACAATTTTTGCAATCTGACGGTTCCGTCCGCCTGCAAAAGGGTGTTTTTGGCAGTTCTGTGCAAAAAGAAACGCAAAAAAGCCATCGTCTTTGCATTTCTGCATCAACGATGGCTTCATGTTGGAGCGGCCGACGAGGCTCGAACTCGCTACCTCCACCTTGGCAAGGTGGCGCTC
>ENA-OZFE01000352-OZFE01000352.1-human-gut-metagenome-genome-assembly--contig:-NODE-352-length-19723-cov-5.118467_pt1 | contig 19723 bp, 10 predicted proteins | sample MGYA00245077_ERZ653627 | MGnify/ENA primary metagenome ERZ653627 (study PRJEB26926, sample SAMN06165121) | human gut metagenome | biome: ENVO:00009003; feature: ENVO:2100002; material: ENVO:00002003...
CATTTAATACCCGGATCAGATTTCTGCGGTTTTGCGGATCAAGTGCCGCCGACGGCTCATCCATCAGGATAATATCCGGTGTCATAGCGAGAATCGTCGCGATCGATGCCATCTTTTTTTCTCCGCCCGACATTTTGTAAATTTGTTTGTCCCGCAGATGCTCGATGTGAATCTGTTTCAGTGCATGGTTTACACGTTTTTCCACCTCTTCCTCCGGCAGCCCGTAATTTCGCGGAGCAAATGCAACATCCTCAAATACCGTCGACATGAAAAGCTGACTGTCGGAATCCTGGAAGACATAGCCGATTTTTTCGCGCACTTTGGGAAGCATCTCTTTTACAACCGGCATTTCCTCCACACGGATGCTGCCTTCGTAGTCCAGATTCAGTCCCACCAGAAGTCTCAGCAGCGTCGATTTTCCAACACCGTTCGCGCCGATCAGTCCGATGCTGTCATTTTCGTGTGCAGTAAACGTGATGTCCTGCAGAATCGGGACTGATTTTTCGTAAGAATAATTAACATGTTCAAAATTGATGTGAATATGGCTCATTTTTGATATCTCCCGACAATTCTTTTCTCTTCCCGCGTGCAGGCAACTGCACCAGGTTGCTTTTCTACTTCTTCCGACTTGTTGCAAATAGATGTCTTCCCACGCAGTGCTTCATCCCGTTACTTTCAGTACGGCAAAAAGTACAAGCCACACACCCATATACAGCCAGTCCTTCGCTTTGCACGGCTCCTTCGCTGTATAGTAAAATTCTCCCTGATAGCCACGCAAAGTCATGCTTTCATACACCTCATTTGCGCGGTCCATGCTGCGCAGAAGCAGCTGGCCGGCCAGTGTTCCCCATACCTTGAAATGAACACCCTTCTGATTCGGCGCGCGCAGACTGTACGCCTGGGTCATACGGTTTGCCTCTTCAAGAAGCACCGTGACATAGCGGTACGTCAGCAGCACCTGTGTCACCAGAATGGCAGGGATATGAACCAGACGCAGTGCATAACAGATTTTCTCGATGGATGTTGTCGCAATCAGAAGATACGCCGCCAGTACGCTGTAAATACCTTTGATCATCAGCGTCACCATGGAAAGCATCCCTGCTGTCAGCGGAGCAGTACCAATATGCCCGATTACCTGACGGTCAAAGATCGGATTGAACAGCCCCACAAAGCAGATGAGCGGAAGGACAATCCGAAGCCGGTGAATACTGTCGCGGAAGGAAATTTCACCGACAATAAAGAGCACAATCGGGTAAATTCCCATACGCAGCAAGCCGGTCAGATCGTATTTGGGAAAGGACATGGTTACAGTCAGAAAAGCGATCGTCAAAATAAGTTTAACCAGTGGATGAATCTTGTTCACCCACTGGTCCTTCGCTGCAAGCATGTCCATATGATGGATTTCATATAATGCATTGCCAAGTTTGTTCATTTTTTCTCCTGTTCCATGCTGCTCACGCTTTTTTCTTTTTGAAAAATCGAAATGCATAGCATGCGCCGACACAGACAACGAGAACGGCTGCGGAACCTGCAACTCCGGAAAAGCTGGTTCCCAGTGTGGAATCGGAATTTTTAAATCCATAGTCCGGCAGAAGTGCTGTTTTTTCCTGAATGTTTTCCGCCGCCGCATGTGCGCCGGTACCATCGTTTTCCAGCTCTGTCGAGCCGGTCAGACGCTCCATGGACCACTCAAGGCCGTCCGGGTTGGATGACGCTGCAAGAGAAACAGCCCCGCCGATCACCAGCGCTGCAATTCCTAAAATCACGAGTGTTTTCCGGAAGGAGAAGCGGCTCTCCTTTCTTGCTTCGCTGCAGGAAAGGAGAGCCGGGCGCGCTTCATAAACAAACAGCAGAACAGCCGCTGTAATCAGACCTTCTACCAGCCCAATTGCCAGATGGATCGGCTGCATCGTTGCCACAAATACGGTGAATGGCAGGTCTGTGATACCGGATGCGAGCGTTTCCAGCGCCACACTGAAAGCGCCAAGCTGCAGGGTCACCACACAGCCGAGAATCGAAGCTCCGGCAATTTTTCCCCGTGACATTCCCTTTTTCATCATTGGACGCCAGAACAGGAAATATCCAAGAAAACACCCGTAAAAAGCCATGTTCCAGATGTTGCACCCGAGTGCCAGAAGTCCGCCATCCGCGAACAGCAGACACTGAATCAGCAGCACACCGATCATCGTCAGGAATGCGGCGTACGGTCCAAGCAGTGCCGTCAGCATCATACCGCCGCAGAGATGGCCGCTCGAACCCGTGCCTGGAATGGTAAAATTAATCATCTGCGCCGCAAAGACAAACGCACCCATCACTCCCATCACTGGGATCTTTTTCGGGTCGCTCTCCAGGCGTACTTTTTTTACAGAAAAACCAGCTGCTCCGCCGGAACAGACATATATTGTTGCAGCCACTGCAGGCGCAACCAGCGCATCAGCCATATGCATAATGTTCTCCTCCTTTTCGTTTTCTGTTTTTTTCTTTTTTTACTTTACTACGCTAAAATTCGTCCTGCAAGCCCCCGTGGGGGTTATTTTTTCAGATTTTTCCGCGATCCTTTTTGTTCACTTTTACCGATTTTTTATGAACATTTTGTTTAAATTTAAAGGGTGACTTTTTAACATTTATATGGTATTCTATAGACAACACAGACGGATATCCCGGTGTCGGGAGTCCGTACACACACTATCTCGAGGACAGGATTCCTGTCCGATCCGCGGCCGCCTGCACGTCATCGGGTCGCCGCGGTTTTTTCTACAAAAAAAAAGCCCTCCGGGCAGGATTCTTTCTTATTTTAGTGCCAAAACCGGCTCTTTACGGGTTCTGGCTGTATTTTCGAGTATTGGTGTGAATTTTATCTTGATGAGAAGGAGACTCTCTTATGAGCACAGAGAACTTAGAACACGAAGAACAAAACAGAACAACGGAACCGATCATCGATATCCGGGGCAATGAAGCGCCCGCTGATCCGGAACAGGAAATTGTTTCCCAGGGTGTCCACAACTATAGCGCCGCTGAAACGTATGTGTGTCCGACCGATCCGGCTGTTCTGCAGCAGCTCGAATGGTTCCGGGATCAGAAGCTTGCGCTGATGATGCATTTTGGATTGTACTGCCAGCCCGGCATGGTTGCCTCCTGGGCATTAAGCGACAAGGATTCAGACTGGTCCCGCCACCAGGTAAACTGGACAGACGGCGAAACCTTTAAAAAACAGTATTTCGGCCTGAATCGTTCGTTTTATCCGGTCCGCTTTCAGCCGGAGGAATGGGCGCAGATGGCAGAGGACTGCGGATTCCGTTATCTTCTTCTGACCACAAAGCATCACGACGGATTCTGCCTCTGGGACACCAAATATACAGATTATAAAACAACTGCAGAGGACTGCCCGTTCCATGAACATAAAAATGCGGATATCGTAAAATCCATGTTTGATGCATTCCGTGCAAAAGGCATCGGCATCGGTGCTTATTTTTCCAAAGCCGACTGGCACTGCCCGGACTACTGGAATGAAGATCTGAGAAAAGATGGTCTGACATCCCGCGGACCTTCCTACGATCCGAAGGAATATCCCAACGTGTGGAACCGTTTTAAAGAATATACAAAAAATCAGGTTCTGGAGCTCTGTGAGAATTACGGTAAGCTGGATATTCTCTGGTTCGACGCGGGCTGGGTCTCTGAGAGCAACGGCCAGGATATTGAGCTTGGAGAGATCGTTGAGGAAGCACGTAAGATTCAGCCGTGGATTCTCTCCGTTGACCGTACAATCGGCGGCGCTTACGAAAACTACGTGACACCGGAGCTCTGCATTCCGGAAGAACCGCTGAACGTTCCGTGGGAAAGCTGCCTTACCCTCGGCGTTGACTTTACGTACGAATACGGCGATCATTATAAATCTCCGCGTGAGCTTGTCGGCATGCTTGTCAACATCGTTGCCAAAGGCGGCAACATGGCACTGAACGTCAGCCCACAGCCAGACGGCCGCATCCCGGTCGATGCCTGGGACAGCCTGAACGGTTTTGGCCAGTGGATGAAAACCTTCGGCGATGCTATCTACGGAACCCGCGTCTGCGCGCCGTACCAGAGCGGAACCCTTTCGTTCACACAGAAAGGTGATTCAGTCTATGTATTCCGGTTATATCCGACGGTACAGGAATCGGTAGAGGCAGAAATTTTCGTACCGTATACCGAGACGAAGATTTCGGAGATCTGTATGGTGGAAAACGGAGAAAATGTTGCATTCAAAGAAGTCGAAGGCGGCCTTTGTATGACCGTCCCGGCAGGATACAGACGAGGCTCCGCACCGATTGCGCTGGTGTTTGAGATGAAGAAAGAGCGGTAAATTTTTAATAATCGAAAAGGGCTGTACAGTGTGACTGTTCAGCCCTTTTCATAATTATTAAGATACCTTGGAAAAACCTGTTACTTTTTACAATTTAAAATTTGCTTTTCATTAGAGCGTGTCTGAAAAAAGCTTTTCGTGAGCTCTGGTAGCTATATGGAAGAGCTCCACCTTTTACAGTCAAACGATGACAACGCACATTTTTTACGCCAAGATCGATGTATCCCAAACAAAAGGGGGGCGATTTCAAATCGCGACTTATATGTTCTGTTCTCATTCTACTGTTTATCAGATTTTCCTTAATGTTTATCTTATTTTTTTTGTATTTTTATCACCGATTCGGCAGATGGATTAATCTTCACCAAGATACCCTCTTCCAACTCCAGATAACCTTCCGTGAAATACAGACCTTCTCTCGCAGTCACTTTTGTTAATGTTCTTCCGTTTACGATAGCTTCTGTATTTTTCCAATGAATTCCCGCCAGCATTACATAAAGCTCTACTGTTTTTCCTGAAATTTGGAGCTGTATAGTTTCGCCATTTTTTTTCATGTCACAACATGTTTTGGCACCGGATCTCTCATACAGTGTTTCTTTTACGATGCTGTCATTCTGCGGCACCACAGCCAAAATCATTTCTGTTTCCGATTCGCTCATGCTTTCTCCAAGTTTCAGATTCTCATTCAGTCGAAGTGGAAGAAAACTTCCTTCTCGAACGTACACCGGTATTTTATCAATTGGCACCTCAACGCTCCTCTGCACCGGACCGGAAATTTCATCATTTAAATTCCACAGACTAATCCACCGTCCCTCAGGAAAATAGATTTCCCGCTCTTCTGTTTCATCAGAAACCGGCGCAACCAGAAGATCTTCTCCGAAAAGATATTCGTCCCACACCTTTGTTGCTTCCTGATCTTCTGGATACATCATCGCAAGCGGACGCATCATCGGTATTCCCAGTTTGTGAGCTTCTGCTGCTACACTTACAATATATGGACGAAGATTTTCCCGCAGCCACGTATAATAACGATAAACTTTCACTGTAAAAGCATCGTATTCCCACGGCTCTCTCGGCTCCGTTCCATGGAAACGCATCAATGGACAAAATGCAGCATACTCTGTCCACCGGAGATATGTTTCCTGATCTGGGAATCCATCATAACCTCCCGCATCAACACCCCAGAATGGAAGTCCAGAAGCAGCTGCAGAAAGGCCTCCTGCAATCGCATATTTCAGTCCCTGGAAACTGGTCAGCTGATCCCCGCCGAACTGACACGCAAAGTGTTGAGATCCGGGTGCAGCGCCTCTTGTATAAAGAACATGGTCATCTCCATATTTTTGTTCAAATAACTCTCTATAATTTTTCGCATACTGATAGGCATACGCGTTATGCATCTCATCGCCGCGTCTTCCATCATAAAAAACTGCCTCGTCCGGTACAACATCTCCAAAGTCAACCATACTTCCACGAATACCTGCATCCAGACGATCCTTCCACTGTGCTGCCAGAAGCTCTTTCGCACGCGGATGAGAGAAATCGATATACACCGGAAGTTTTTCTTCCTCATCATTTTTATTTCTCGTAATCGGAAGCTCCTCCTTCGGGCATTCCGGCAACAATTCCTGCGCCAATTCCTGCGTCATATTAGGGAACTGCCAGGAAAACACCTTGAATCCATGACGTTCTCCAAACGATACAACTTTGTATAATTCCTCTTTTTTATATTCTCCATAAAAGGTAGCTCCTGCTCCTTCTGCATAAAAGCCGGAATGCGGAATATCGAGTTCATGGAATTTTTTCATTGCCGCCATCTGCTCCAGCGCAATATCCTGTAACGGACCGTTTCTCCATCTTCCGCCGCCACCGCCAGCCCATGGTTCAAATACCCATTCCGGTGGGAAAATCGGAAGCCCTGTGAGCGTTCCGTAAGCAGTCATCGCCTCACGTGGTGTTCCGCTCCAAATATAAAAATCAAAAACATCTCCAAGTGCTTCCACCGAAAGATAGTCTTGCACAGCATCTCCCACATCCATCCGCATCCGATACGAAGTATTTGCAAAAAAGCTGAAACCGTCACTTGTATGTACCAACGGAATATTTTTATACGCCTGATTTCCAATGGATGCAAGACATCCCTCACAAGCATCTCTCTGCCACAGCGCAACGGTTTTTCCATACTGATTCACGCTGTCAAAACGCTCTCCAAATCCATAAATGGCGCTGTTTTCATGAATTGAAAATTGAATTCGCGAAGCCGAAACACTTTCCTTTTCAAATATAAACGAAATATTTTTCAGATTTGTAATTGCTTTTCTATCAATAGAAATTTCCAGTGTTTCTTTCTGGAGTATCATCTCATGCTCTTTGCTTCTGATTATATATGCATGCTCGGATTCTTCCACAGAAAATGCTTCCGGCTGTCCATCAAAGAAGCCTTTCTTTCCAGAGATCATTCGGAAACCACCGACCACAGGATAAATCATGAGCTCCCATGTTCTCTCTTTTGATTCAACACAAATCGTTACATGATCTTTTGTTTCCAGAACATGTCCAATTTCACTACATGATGTCCATTTTTCCAGATCCTGGTTTCCAAAGCTGTGATCCGCATACCACCATGCACTGCAAGTTCTTAAAAACGTAAGATAACGATCCAGCTCAGCAGCTGCTTCCTCCCATCGGTTTTCTCTTAACCGCTCATTCACTAAACGCTTTTCTACCCATGGGTCCATAGGCTTCCATGGATTTGCAACTTCCTGGTTAAAGAAAAAGTCAAAACCCTCCAATGTCAGACTGTCCTGCCAGCGCTGTGCAATTCGGATTCTATCTGTCAGATTTTCTCTCGTTGTTGGTTCTACACTCTTTTGTAGCTGATAAATTTCCTTCCGTTCTTCCGTACTAGTTTTTTCCAACACTCCTGGTCTCTGCCAGTGGCAAATTCCGGACGGCATGACAAATACAATGCCGTTCTCCGTTTTCGTTTCCCCCTTTTCTCCAAAAGATACCTCAAGAAAAGTCTCTGGATCATATTCAAATCGATCCGAATAATTCACATTCAGATCTAATGGTGTTGGGCAGAGAACTTCACTTGACTGATGTTTTTTTCGATAGACTTGAAGATCAAAAGACTTCTCTTTCTCCGGCTTTCCGCCAAAAAGCATCCACGGTATTGCAAATAAAGCGTACCATCTGTCCTGCAGAATGTCTACTGTTACAGAATACTGCTCTTTCGAAATCGCCGTTTTTTCTCCCTGGTCTTTTCCCTCTCCCAGATATGCCTGATCTCCGCTAAGATATGTCATTCCTTTTTCTACAAAAGCACTGTTGCTGCCATCCCGTTTTGCTGTGAAAACCGCAAAATCTCTTCTTGAAAACTCTTTTCCTGAAAGTGCAACTTCTACTTGATCTTTTCGTTTTACTGTTAACTCTGTAACGGTATTTTCCTCTTTCAAGATATGATGAGCTTTTTCTTCCATGTTTTCAAACAAAACAAACAGTTTTTCTGCTGTATACAGAAACTTACATCTTGTTGGTGTAACAGAGGACGGATTTCCCCCCGCGCGGAAAAAATCCTGTATCGTAGTCGCTTCTCCCCACTCCACAGAATCATATCTCAGATTCTCTGTTTTCTGTTCTTTTCCCAGAACAATTGATGAAACCCCAAATTTCAGTTTCCCCATAAAGAACTCCTTTCCCGCAGTTTTTTCAACTGCAGATTTCTTCTATTATTTCTCCATTTTTTCTGCACACAATGTAAAAATTTCCCTTTGGAATCAAAATTGATCTAGCGTTTTCGACTGTAATCTCTGCTGCGCTATCACCGTCATTTACAAAAATTTCTATTATCTCCTTTTCATTTTCACGCGCAAAACCATATACACGTTCATCCGCCAAAACCGTTGTGAACGAACCGTTTCGTATGGCAGAATGTTTTTTTCGAAACTGAATCAGTTTCTGATAAAAACGAAAACTCTCTTTTTCTTCCGGATTTTCTTGCCACGTCATACACTTTCGACAGTCCGGATCATTTTCTCCGTCGATTTCTACTTCGTCCCCATAATAAATGGACGGCGAACCCGGAAACATCATCTGCACAACAACACCAAGTTTAAAGGAATCTAACCGATGACTACAACTGTTGATAAAACGCTTGGTATCATGTGTGTCCAATGCATTAAACATAGCCATATTAGTTTCATCAGGATGTCGCGACAATGCAGTTTCCAACCGATGGCCAAATGTTTCGGCGTTAATACTCCGTTCTGCAAAAAAGTCCAGCATTGCCTGGCGGAAAGAATAATTCATAATACTGTCCATTTCACATCCGTTCAGCAGTCGTTTTCCCTCTGCCCATGTTTCACCAATCAGAACAAGTTCCGGGTTCAAGCGTTTGAGTCGATCTCTGATTTTGAGAACAAAATTCTCATCAATTTCATCAATCACATCAAAGCGATATCCATCCACTTGTACTTCCCGTACCCAGTATTCCAGTACATTCAAAAGATACTCCTGTACCTTCTCGTTTCCTGTATTCAGTTTTGGCATGCCAGCAAATCCAAAAAAACATTCATAACAGTCTGCCTCTTCCCTTACCGGAAAACGAGTAATATGATACCAGCTCTGATACTCTGATTTTTCTTGCTTTTTTAAAAGATCAGCAAATGCAAAAAAATCTGTTCCAGTATGGTTAAACACAGCGTCTAAAATAACCCTTATATGTTTTTCATGTGCTTCTTTGACCAAAATTCGCAAATCCTCATTGCTTCCAAAATGAGGATCTACTTTATAATAGTCCGTCGTGTCATATTTATGGTTTGAGGGAGACGCAAACACTGGGTTCAAATAAATGCATTCCACTCCAAGTTCTGCCAGATAGCCAAGCGATTTTCGGATTCCATTCAAATTTCCACCCATAAAGTTGGAAGCTGTCGGTTTACTTCCCCACGCCACACAGTTCTCCGGCGCATAAAACGGATTTTCTTTGCGGAAACGCTCTGGAAATATCTGATAGTAAATCGTTCCCTGACTCCATTTGGGTGGCATATACTCCACAAAACACTTATTGGCATATGCATATTCGAAAAAACCGGAATCCGGACATTTTTCGACTGTGCCCCACGCATTATACCAGCGCGTATCCCCGTCTTTTCCCGTCACTCGAAAATAATACTGAAGATATCTCGCCGGCTTTTGAAAAGAAACCACTGCCACATAGACAACCGATGTTCCTAAGTGGTACTGCTCTGACATCCTTTCTTCTTTCGTTGTTTCGTCTCTGTGATTTTTATGAAAATAAACCAAGGTACACGTTTCTATGTCCCCACTTGCGGCCCGGAAAGAAAATCTCAGATGAAACCGATCCGGTGCATAAATTTCCGGGTACATCCCGCTGTGATAAAAAGCAGCCAGATTCATACTAACTCCTTTCCGAAAGTTTCAGTACCCGGCATCCATGTGGCGGAAGCATGGTATGAAAGCTCTTCATTTCTCCGAGATCTTCATGCATCCAAAGATCCCTGACACTGGCAGCTCTGCACAACAACACTTGTTTAAAATCAATCTCTACTTCTTTTTCTTCTGCATCTCTATTAAATACGGAAAGAATAATCTCTCCTGTTGCTTCTTTTCCAATCCAGATGGTACTGTCCGGATTTTTGGTATCCGTTGATAATGGGAAGGATAAAATTTCTTTTTTATTCAACGCAAGAAGTTCCTCATTCTGATAAATCCATGCCCGATCTTTGATCGTATCATACTGATCTGCGATATCCAGCGGCGCTCCCGCAATCAGTTCCAGCGATACAGCCGATTTGCACTCCTCATCATTTGCAAAGGTATTCAGGCGAAGCATATCCGCATCCATGATCATGTTGTGGTCAGCAAAAATTTTTGACCAGTAAATCAGGCCTTCAAATGCTGTCGTGCACTGAGACCAATAATCAAAATGCAGTCCTCTGTTTCGATCACTAAAAGTATCCCAGCCTCCCGTACCGGAGTCTTCGTTAATACGCGCCATCTGTCCCATGCCAAACTCATTCTCACCATTGTTTTTCAAATGCGGCATAACAAGACTGATCATTATCTGATCCCCTGCTGCTTCCTTGATCCATTCGAGAACTTTTCGGTAATTTGCTGATCCATGATTTCTGCCAATCTGCTTTCCTTTATCCATTCCATCTTCGTACCAGGAAAGAAAATCAATTCGTAAAAAAGCTACATGGCAGTCAATAAAATACTTTACATATCCTTGCACATACTCTTTTGCTCCAGAACGATCTACATCCACCCAATACAATGCTCGATCTTCTCCATTTGGATAAGAAAAACGATCCCCCGTTATTTTTTTCTCATTTTCTCCATTATAAACATACGACAAATCTGTAATTTCCCGCACCGGAATATTTGTTCCTTTGACCAAAATTTCTTTGTTCTTTACCGCTGCCGGGCTGATCCAGGTCGGATTGTAGTAAACGCCGAGAGCCATTCCTCTCTCATTCAGATAGTCTGCCCAATATTTCCAATCATGTTTCCATGAATCATGATGACGAGTTAGATATCCATTTTCATTGATGCAGAAAGAATCCTCGATCCATCCATCTGTGCATACCATCTCGTATCCATATGGAACAAATTCCTTTGCTACCCAATCAATATTTTCTTTGAACCGTTCTTCTGGCATAAAAGTATTTTCAGTAAACTGTTTCTCATAGGTACACCAGTAAAGGGGTCCTGTTCTTTTATCTAATTTCAATCTCATGTAAAAACCCTCCTATTTTTTTACCTACGCTCAGAATCCTATTCCAAACGCAGATATATAACAGAAAACACCAATAATTTGTCCAATTCAAATGTAATTTCCTGTCTTTGATCATCCCCTAGTTTTACTTTATAATACACTTCTTCTGGCTCCTGAATTTCACCGTCCGGTGTCACAACGTATATTTGTTTCTTTTCTCCCGGAAGTTTTGCCTTCACTTTTATCTTTTCTACACGCTGTGGGAATTCCTCATGTGTTCTATTCCAGTTCATGTCCGAAATTCCCGTAAAATTCACACATCGTATTGAAAATTCTCGTCCTCTCTTATAAATTTGAATCCATACCTTTCCTGCTTCCGGATACGGTGACCAATCAACATTTTCGAATATAAATTCTGAGTTGATTCCTCCTGCATACTGCATCGTCAGATCCGTCCAATTTTCCGGAAATAAAAGTCCGCCGTACGCGGTAATAAAATCATAATATTTTTTCAATGTTTTTCGGAACGAATGTTCCCCAATTCTGCAGTTGTCCGGATAATATGCCTCTGTCAGAACACTTCCTTCCTCGCCCAATAGAAGATGGTATCCGCCAGAAGCGAAAATTGTTGCCATTGCAAGCTGCGCTGTAGATCCCTTCAGATTTCTTTCTGGTTCTGTTTTAAACGGATTCAAATACGCTGCCAGAATCACCCTCTTCTCATCTTTTGTTTCCCGAGCATGCGCAATCAAACGATATAGATCTCTATAAGTATCATTCGGCGACCAGACCTCTATATAAATACAATCTTCGCGACTCTTTTTTACCGAATCTACCGGCCAGTTATTTACTGCATTAAAAATGAGTTGTTTTTCCGGGTATTTTTCTTTTGTTTCATTGATCAAATCACCAAAATCATCTGCCAGATCTCGAATGACATATTTTCCATTTTCCAGAATTAATGCCTCTTTCGGATCTCCGTATTGATCCATATGTACGCCATCAAAACCTTTTTCCAGCGCTTTTCCATATTCCTGTAAAATCCGTTTTCTCCACGCCGTTCCCCTGTGAATATCCATCAACCATATTTTGTCAATGAAAATCATTGGTTCTCCATTATCGTACCGATAGCTGCATTCCGGATGTTCTTTCTGAAATGATTCTGCACCGTAAACAGCGCCATATGCTATTGCCTTGGCACCGCAAGCGTGCACTCCTTCGATTTTTTTCGCAACAGCAGTCATCGAACCTTTTCTTCCCATGATATCTGTGTAAATATCACTCTCCGGATAAAACTCATCATGGTGGTACATCCAGTCATAAAACTGAATCACATTTAAGTGCATTTCCCTGAAAAATTCCTGATACTCTTCTTTTTGTTTATCTTCCTCAGAAAAACTGCTAAGAAATCCATATCTTGGAGCTTCTGTCCAGCAATTCACAACATCAAATGCCGTGTAACAGCTCCCTAGTTTTTCAGTCTTTTGAAAGAATTCTATTTTTACCAGATATCCACCCGTTTTTTCTGAAATGCTTTCCGCAAGTGGAATATACACTCCTTGTTCCAGGGTACATTCCATTTTCAGATTTTCTCCCTGATACGTAAACAACGAAACTATCACGTGATTTGCTTTCGTCGGCCCTGTTTTTTTTATTTCCAGCCAGACTCTTTCCCCAATTTCATACTGCGTTTTATTAGGTATTACATAAAACCCTGTATTTTCCATCTTCCACCCTCTCTTTCCATGAAATGTTTCGTTTGTTTTTGAGAAAGCCCCATCTTCGAAATTAAACCGAAGACGGGACTTTTTCTCAAGAATCTTCGCGGGGATCACTTCGTCATTTTGATACTATTGTTCTTTGTGAATTACATGAATTTCTGTTTTTTCCAATTTCGGAACACTGACAATAACTGCTGTATCCTCTCTCCAATACCAACCGGAACCATAATTCAACGCATTCAAGGATGCACCTTCTGGAAGAGAAATCCCATTCAACTCCAGACTTTCTGGCTTTCTGTCAAAACCAAGGAGAACAATAAATTCTGTCTCAGATGCATGGCGAAGCATAAAGAAATCTTCACCCGTTTTGCCCAAAATATTGTATTCAATTTCTTTTCCATCTGCATACCGTTTGCCTGAAGTTTCATTTAAAGCTCGGCTCATAAGAACTGTATTCTTTTTTTCATATGTCATGCTTTGTCCAAGCTGCAATTCTCCATTCATAACAGACAGAATGCACGCTCCTTCCCGAATATAAACAGGAATTTTGTCAATTGGAACATCCACCTGAAAAATTCGGTTTCCACCAACCATCTTTCTGAAATCCAATAAATTGATCCATCTTCCTGATGGGAAATAAATTCTCCTCTTTTCCCCTTCTTGATGAACCGGAGCAACTAACAGATCTGAACCATAAAAATATTCATCTTCCCAATAGACAGCCTCTTTATCATTAGGAAATACTATTGGCAACGGTCTCATCATTGGTATGCCTGTTTTATGTGCCTCTTCCGCTGTATGAACCGAATATTTCAGAAGATTTTCTCTTAGCCATGCATAAAATTTATAAACAGACACTGCATATCGACTGTAAACCCACGGCTCTCTTGGGGTCACTCCATGGAAACGCATAATCGGTGAGAAGGCTGCAAATTCCGTCCAACGGAGATACGTTTCTTCGTCTGCAAATCCTGAATAACCTCCTGCATCAACACCCCAGAATGGAAAACCGGAAGCCGCCAGTGTCAGACCTCCATTCATTGCATAAGTCAGGCCTCTAAAGCTTGAAAGCTGGTCTCCACCAAACTGGCAGGAATACTTTTGAACACCCGCTGCCGCAGATCTTGAAAACAGCACGTGATCTTCTCCTTTATATTTTTCAAAGAGTTTTCGATACGCTTTTGTATAATCCAGCGCGTAAGCGTTGTGCATTTCATCTCCCGTACGACCATCGTAAAACACTGCTTCATCTGGAATAATTTCTCCAAAATCCACCATAGTTCCATCAAAACCTGCATCCATTCGATCATGCCATTGATTTTCCAGAAGTTCCTCTGCTCTTGGATGTGAAAAATCAATAGCACATGGAAGAACTTTTTCTCCACGATAACCCGGCGTTCTTGTAATTGGCAGATCTTCTTCCGCACAGTTCGGCAGAAGTTCCTTTGCCTGCTCCATATCCAGATGTGAAAACTGCCACGAAAAAACCCGCATCTTCTGTTGTTTTGTAAACGCAGCAATCTTATAAATTTCTTCTTTGTTGTAATGGTCTTCCCATTTCCAACCAGCACCCTCTGCATACAGGCCAGAATGTGGGATATCAAGATTTTTAAACTTCCGTACAACACCTTCCATCTCCTGGATTACATCGTGCGTCGGTCCGTCCATCCATCTGCCTACCCCACCGCCGGCCCACGGTTCAAACACCCACGCAGGCGGAAGCAGCGGTTTTCCGGTTAAGGCTGTATATTCCTCCATGTTTTCTAAGACGCTTCCCGTAAAAACATAAATATCTGCTTTGGGTCCTGCTGTTGTGATTCGAAGCCCTTTACTGACTCTTCCAATATCTGCTCTAATTCTGTAAAAACTGTTAATAAACAAAGAGTAACCTTTTGTAGAGTGTAAAAATGATACATTTTTGTAGGACTGATTTCCAATAGAACAATTACAACCTTCAAATGCATCTCTGTGCCACAAAGAAAGTACCCGACCTCTCTGGTTTACGGCATCAAATCGTTCACCGAATCCATACACCATTTCTCTTTCCAGAAGTGGTTGGCACACATCGAAACCTTTGCTTCCTGCATAATCATAGAGCTTGAAGTTATCTGCATCCAATACAAATTTTTCATCTGCACAGATTTTCCAATCATCTCCCGCTGTAATCACAATCACAGAATGTGCTGTTTTGATCTGATATTCTCCCTCTATTTCTGAAAATGTATATGAAACTGCTTCGCTGTCAAAATCTCCTTTTTCTCTTGTATAAAAGCGAAAACCACGATTCTGTGGAATCAATACGGCATCGCAGGTGTTCAAACCATATTCATACTTTAATACAATCTGATTCCCCTGATCTGAAACAGATTTCAGATGTGTGAATCCAATCCAGTTGTCTTCGTCTGCATCTCCAAGTGTGTGATCTGCATACCACCATGCCGTGAGCGTTCGGAAATAGCCAATCAAGACATCCAGTTCTCTGCAGGCTGTCGCAGTATCTCCTTTTCGAAGTGCTTCGTTGCAGAGACGTCTCTGTACCCAAGGATCCACTTTATCAAAAGAGTTTTCACATCTTGCATTTGGGAAGAAATCCATTCCTTCCAACATTAACACATCCTGCCATCTTTGTACGGTTATAATCCGATCTGGCAATTCATCCGGTGTTGTCGGCGTCAGCGATTTCTGCAGATGCAGAATCTCAGCCCGCTCATTTATAGATGGCCATTCCAGTGTCGCCGGCCGCTGCCAATGCATCGTTCCATCCGGTAGGATCACGCAAGCACTGTTGGAATAGATAACCTGCGGTGTTCCTCCAGGTGTGCACTCAATAAAGCTTTCCGGATCAAAATCAAATCTGGACTCGTAATTTGCATTTAAATCCAACGGATTTAAAGCCAAAACTTCACTGGTCTGATTCTTTTTCCGGTAAACCTGAAACTTAAAATATTTTTCCGGAAATCCACCGAACAGCTCCCATGGAATTCCAAACATGACACGCCAACAGTTTTTTTCTACAGCAATTTTGCATGTATATTTCCATGATGGGATTTCTGTTTTTACCGCATCATTTTTTTCGGTAAAGTAATCATTTAAAATTGCTTTATCGCCACCGAAATAGGTCATTCCCTTTTCCGTCCTGGCTCCCGCCTGTTTCTCTGTGTCTGCACAAAATACTGCGTAGTCTCGCTCTCCAAAATTTCCGCTGCTCAATGCAATTTCTATCTTATCTTTGCGAAGCATCCATTCTGTCTTCAGCACATTTTCATCGGACGGACGGGAAACCCTTGCCTCTTTTTCATAGCAAATCAGATACAAATACAGATTTTTCTGATCCCACATCATCCGTAGGTTTGTACTTGAAACGGTCTCTCTTCCGCCTGCGCTGTAAAAAGTATCCATTAACACCGCATGTTCCCATTCATTTAAATTCACCGGAATGGAAGGTACTGTCGAAACCGGTGCACCAAGTTCAACTGCTGCAATACCAAACGACTGTTTTTTTCTAGTTGTAATCATACTTCACCTCTAGGTTAAAATTTTGCAGAGAATCCGATATTATCCTTTTATGGAACCGTCTGTAATGCCCTGCTGCATAAACTGTTTCTGGAAAATAACAAACAATACAATAATCGGAATAATAACAATAACACTGGCAGCAAACATCAGTCCATAGTTAGTCGTATACTGCCCACGGAACAGTTGCAGTGCAACGGAAAGTGTTCTCTTGTTTGTCGATTTTGTAAAGGTAAGAATATCAAATAGGTTCGACCAGTATCCATTGAACGCCAATACTGCCTGTGTTGCAATTGCCGGTTTACTTAACGGAATAATGCAATGTAACAAGGTCTGAAACCTAGTTGCACCATCAAGGTACATGGACTCTTCCAGCTCTTTCGGCACTGCTTCAAAAAAACCTCTATAGAAGAAGGTGTTTCCTGCCACACAAGTGCCTCCCCACAGCAGCCAAATTCCTTTATAGGTATCAATCAGTTTCAATCCGTTTAAAACAGTGTACTGGGAGATCATAGCCAGCTGTGCCGGAATCATCATTGTGAGCAACAGCAAGTTAAAAATAGGCTCCTTTCCTGGAAACTGGAATCGTGAGAAAGAATATGCCATCGTGATCGAAATTAACAGATTTACGATAAGGCCCACTACAGACACGTATAGTGTGTTGAAAAAGTACGTCTGAAAATGGTTTGCAGTCCACGCTTTTACATAGTTTTCCAGATAAAGTGGAAAATTCGGAAATAAAATTGGCTCGTTCGGCAGAACACCCTTTACCTTCATAAATGAAGTCGAAATCATTGACAAAAAAGGAAGAAGACATATTGCTGTCAACGCTACTAAAATCACATGAATACAGATCTGACTGATTATTTTCTTTTTCTTCATTACTGCTCTCCTCCTTAAAGATTTTCACCATAGCGAAGGAATCTCTTCAGTCCCATGGAAATAGCAAATACAACAATACCCATGACAATACCACAAGCGGCCGCATACCCAAAATCGAAATAGTTGAAAGCCCTCCGGTAAATATAATCCATAACTACATCTGTTGTTCCGAGCGGATCTCCTTTCGTTAACAGGAATACCTGAATAAAGATATTCATCGCACCATTAATCAGATTAATCAGTAGATAAAGTGTAGTTCCTCTTAATCCCGGAAGTGTAACGTGGAAGAATTTCTGAACCGCATTGGCTCCATCCATCGTTGCAGCTTCATACTGATCTGATGGGATTCCAAGAAGACCGGCGGTGTAAATGATCATAACCCAGCCATAGCCCTTCCAGATTGAGCAGATCCAGATAACAAAGTTTCCTGTCCATGTATTCTTCAACCATGCTACCGGCTCTTTTAAGATTCCGATGGTAGTCAGACAGTAGTTTACAAGACTTCCTTCATCCGGTTGGAAAATATAATCAATGATATTACAGAAAACAACCCAGTCACAAATAACTGCAATATATAAGAGTACTTTATATACATTTTTTCCTGTTTTCAGGTTATGAATCAAAACGGCAACGATCAGGCCAAGAACCAACTGTCCTGGCACAGTAACCAGAACTGCTAAAATATTATTTCGAAATGCAATCCAGAAAAAATAGGCATCAGATCCTTTTGTTGAAATATCTTTGAACATTTTAGCAAAATTACTTATTCCAACAAATGTATTTTCCGAACCTGGCATAATGCTATAATTTGTTAGTGCAATATAAATATTCTTAATTTGTGGATATAATACAAAGACAATAAATAAGGTCATTCCCACTGCAAGGAAGGGCAAAACGGCCAACCATTGTTTCAGACCTTTGGAAAATCTTTCTGATAAAGGTTTTTTCATAACAGATACCTTTCCGGGCTGCTTTTTATCGCCCTATAAACAATTTCCACAGGCAAGAAAGCCTGTGGAAATTTGTTTCATCTTTCTTGAATTATGATGCCTCACCTGCAAGCAATGCATCCAGTTCCGGAGCAATCTTATCGAGTGCGGACTGTGCCGTATCCTCATGAAGAACTGCGCTCTGGAATGCTACAGAGAGTTTATCTGAAATTTTCTCCCATGCCGGAGATGGGGTACGGGATACAGCTCCCTCAAGCTGTTCAATATACGTACTCATATTCGGTACTGCTTGTACTTCTTCAGATTCGGCAATTGTTTTTACAGTCGGGATCAGATGTCCACCGCCTACAGCCTGTGCTGTCTGAGAGAATTCACTCATTAAGAACATTGCAAATACCCAAGATGCTTCTTTCTTATCGCTACTCTCAAACATAACCAGATCCTCGCCACCGTTAACGGTAAGAGATCCGGCTTTGCCAGCCGGCAGAAGTCCTACTTCTACTTTTGCCAGATTTTCTTCATCATCATTTGTGAAGAACCATGGACCCTGATAACTAAACAGATAATTTCCATCGTAAAGACCATTTGCTGCATCCGGCTTTCCACCTGTGAAGCAAGGTCCAATAATTCCTTCATCATACCACTCAACGATAGTCTCCAGTGCCTTTACACTATCTTCACTGTTGATATAACCAGATGCTTTTGTATAATCCTCGTTGGTATAAACACCGCCCAAAGAGTGAAACAATGGAGCCATAGCCCAAGAGTTTGCCCCCTCGCATGCGATCAGATACTGATCTGAGCCAAGCTTGTCCTTCAATGCAACAACTTCATCGTAAGTTGTCGGAATACTGTCAATATTCAGTTCCTCCATCATGGTCTTACTGTAAACGCCTGACAGACAGTTTGTGTTCAATGGCAATCCATAATATTTTCCATTGTAATAATTAGTACTCAGCGGTCCTTCGTACAGATTATCTTTCAGATCTGCAAATCCTTCCAGATCATCAACTGCTGCAAGTGCTCCCATTTCAGCAAGTTCTGGAACCCAGATAATATCCATTCGCATCAGATCCGGGCCTGTTCCACTGGAAAGGCTGGTAATAATCTGTTGCATCAATCCATCGTATGGCATTCTTACAGCATCAACATGAATATTTGGATACTGTTTTTCAAACTCAGGAATAATGGTATCCACAAGAACCTCTTCCTCGGAATCACCATGTGTATGCCAATAGGTAATCGTTACATCGTCTCCATCGTACTGGATACCTGAACCAGAAGCATCTGAGCCTGCGTTGGATGCATCAGATGCGCTGGCGCTGGCACTACCATTGCCAGAAGAACTCTTTGTATCCCCACTTTTGGAATTGCTTCCGCATCCAAAAAGCATGGACGCTGCAAGGATTGCTGATAGTGAAACTGCTAATGTTTTTCTTTTCATCTCTTTTCCTCCTTTAGAAAAGTTCGTTTTTGTTATAATCTATTTTTATACTTTTTCTTATCTTTTCTCAAGACGCTTTCTTATCTAATCTATACCTGTCTCTTATACACATCTGACGCTGCCGACGAAGCTAGAAGT
>ENA-OZFE01000365-OZFE01000365.1-human-gut-metagenome-genome-assembly--contig:-NODE-365-length-19217-cov-5.062728_pt1 | contig 19217 bp, 26 predicted proteins | sample MGYA00245077_ERZ653627 | MGnify/ENA primary metagenome ERZ653627 (study PRJEB26926, sample SAMN06165121) | human gut metagenome | biome: ENVO:00009003; feature: ENVO:2100002; material: ENVO:00002003...
CGGCAGCGTCAGATGTGTATAAGAGACAGCGCATAAGTGCTTGACCTGAGTAAGTCGTATAGCCGTGCCCCGAGAATGGACCTCGTTTAGCAGGAGAGAACGGGAAGAATTGTCGAATCTCCGTCAACCCGTTTTGGACAGCGTTTATAGCGTTACTAAAGCCGTCCTTAATGCCTTGAACAAAACCATTTAGGAGTGAAGCTCCCGAACTAACAAGCCAACCAGCAGCTCCTGAGAAGATGCCGATAATCTGACTCGGAATCCCTGAAACGAAGCTAACCGCACTATTAAACCCGCCTTGAATGTTTCTGAAAAATCCCTGAGCTGCCTGCAACGCTTGCTGCGGCACTCGTGAAACAAACTGGGCAATCATACTTATTGCGTTGCTCAAAAAGTTCCAGATGTTGCCCGGAAGTTGCGAGTAAAAAGTAATGATGTTGTTTAAAAATTGGCTACCTGCGTCTATTGCGCCTTGCGCCAGTTGAACAACCCAGTTTGCAATATCGGTAATAATTTGAGTCAAGAAAGCCAAGATTTGCCCTGGTAGTTGGCTTATCGGGAGTATCACATTGTCGTAATACATTTGAGCGCCCATCAGCGCGTACTCTCCGATAGTGGTAAAGAAGTTCACCACGTTGTCTACAATCTGCGTGAGAAAGTTCATTATCTGTTCGGGGATTTGGGATATAGGCTGTATTACGTTGTCGTAGAACGCTTGAGCGCCCATTTGGGCGTTTTCCGCAAAGTCCGTGAAGAACTGAACTACCGATTCAATCGCACCGCCAACAATCTCGGTGATAGCTTGCCACGCGCTATTGACGGCATTTCTAAAGTCCTCGTTGGTGTTGTAAGCCGCGATTAAAGCGCCCACAAGTGCGCCTAAGATGGTTATGACAATCATCACAGGATTTGCATTCATCGCAGCGTTAAGCAAGATTTGCGAGATTCTCAGCCCGTCATTTGCTAACTTCCACGCCTCTATAGCGCCAGTAACAGCAGAAACCGCCGCACTGATGCCCATAGCTGTCTTAAACGCCGCCATAGCTCCAACGACGCCACCAACGGCAGGCGCTATCGTGTCGAAGTTGTCTTTAACCCACTTGACCGCTTCAACTACCTTACCGCCCCAGTCGTTGATAATGTCTTTGACAGTGTTAAACGCGCCCTCAATCTCACCGTTTGCGTTAACAGCGTCGATGATCTTTCCCACATTTACAACAACGGCATAGGCTGCATTGTCCATCGAGGTTTGAATACCGCTAGCGCCCGTTTTAGCCTGCTCAGCAAACGAACCCATGCCCTCTAATCCCTGCTTGTCGAGGTTAACGAAGGCGTTTGTGAAGTCGTCAATGGATACCGTGCCGTCTTTTAGAGCCTCGTAGAGCGCGTTTGCGTCGCCGCTTGCGCCCAAGAGAGACTTAGCTACCTGCTGAATTTGCCCGGGCATTGCGGTTGTAATCGAGCGCCATTCTTCTAGTTCGAACTTGCCCTTGGAAATACCCTGAATGTATTGCTCAAGCGCGGCGCTTTGAACCTGCGAGGATTGCCCACCTGCTACGAGAGCGTCATTAAACGCGAGAACAATGTCGGTTGCTTTGTCTACGTCTCCAACCTTTTGCACGATGCGCTGAGTGGAGCTTACGATGCTATCAAGCGTTGTCGGGAGTCCCTGAATGTGGCTACTCATACGGTCGATTGCGCTCTTTGCATCGTCCGCACTAAAGCCGATCTGATCCATCATCTTCGGAAAACGATTTAAGGTATCAACACGGCTGATAGCGCCGTCCATTGCGTTTGAAATTGTCCCTGCGGCAGCTGAAAACGCATTAGCGAACAGGTTGCCGATAAACGAGCCTTTGATAGCGTTGCCGAGTGAGCTTTGCGTCTGTTGTCCTAAACCTTTAATGGCTTTGTCGTAGTCGGAAGAATCCCCTTTTATCTGGATTATGACCTGTCCGTCAGCCACTTACGCTCCTCTAATTCGCGAGTTTTGCGCTGCCTCCTCTTTGGTTCGTGCTGGGAGCATTACGGCTATTTTGCGCTCCTTTAGGGAGCTTCGAGCCTCTTTTGAAAGTCCCTTGTCGCTTAGGTCGGCAGCTCTTGTTCTTATCGCATCTATCATCTGCGAGGTGTCACTTAAACCTCCAAAAAGCGCCATAAACCGCCACCAGTGCAGGCGGGTTTCAGGGTCGGTCAAATCAATGCGATATTCGCGCTCGAAATCAGCGATAAGCCTATCCGCGTCATAGTCCCAATCGAGCAGCCGCTTCTTCTCTAAACGCCGTTCTCGTGCCGTCTTAGGGCGGGTCTGCGCTCCCTCGCGTTTTCGTGCGAGAAAGTCCATAGCAGCCATTAGAGCCGTTTCAGGGCTTTTTAGAGCACGCTCAAACGGGGTAGGGGAGTCACCTTCTCGTGGAAAAATAAGCGCGAGGATAGCAACTACCTTCGCGCTCTTGTCTGCTGTTGGGTTGTCGACTAGGCGCCATACGTCAATCCATACGCGCCAGTCGGTGTGAATGGGGATTAACTCACCGTCAACTTTTAGCGCCGACGGCAAGCCCCCTGTTAGCGTCCCTCTCATTTGTTGTTCTTCGCAGCGTTAATTACTCCGCCGATAGCGCCTTTGACGGCTTCACCAGTCTCAGAAACGCTTGATTCATCGGTTTTAGGCAGGTTAATACCCTCCGTACCCACGTTAAGGGATGCAAGCAACTCCTCAAGTGTTGGCGTGTCTCCTTGGTGCGCCTGAACTTCGCCGTAGATGTAGTTAATCAGCTCGAGTTCATCAATTACGCAATGAGCTCGGTTCTCAAAGATTTCGTTTTGCCCATCAAGCCCGATAAGAGCGCCTACCATGTCGCGCAACGTGCATGAAACCGTATAGTTAGCGCGTTCGTTATTTGCGAGAGTGTCCGCATCGTAGGTTTCAAAGACTTTATAAACCTTCGCGAGCGCGTCTTGTGTGTTAGCGTCCTGAATGTTAACGGTATACGTCTTGCCTTCAATCTCAATATCAACGCCGCGTTTTGTGAACTGGAATCCCATATAAAACCTCCTAGATATAGGTCACCCCTAGCAGCTAAAAGGGGGAAATGCCGCTAGGGGAGACTTGCGAAAGAATTAAACTAGCCAACCTTGGCGGTAAATACCTTGGTGCTAGTGTCCCATGTTCCCTCAGTCCAATCAGCATCGGACATTTCGAGTGTGCCCGTAAGCTTGCCTGGCTCACCTGCTGAGCCTTTGCCCAAAGCGTTAGGGGTTAGCAAGAATGCAGCCTTATCAGCCACAGGCTTCTCGGTGTCTAGCATCCAAGGGTATACACGAACGAGTTCAACAGCGATGTTCATGCCGTTGCGGTTCTTCGTGAGGAACTCATCGAGTGCGTTGTTCTTGTAGAGGTCTTTCTCGTACTCAACGGATGCCGATTTCGCGCGAACAAAAGTAGGGCTCTTTTTCGTCTCAAGGTACTCAGGTTCGTACTTGTCAGTGTCGTTGGAATATTCCCAAGAGATAAGGTGGGTAATCTCTTGCCAGTTCGCGGTTTCCGCGCTGCCAATGTTGATATAATCCTTAATCTCATAACCCCAAATGGGGACTTCTGCGGTATCGTCAGCCATGTTTAGGCTCCTTTCGTCTCGTTATATTTAACGTCAAATGTCACTTGCCAATCTTCGAAGGTGTCTGTGCGTCCAAGGCAAACGGGCATACCCGCTTTAGGGAGCCTATACACAACAAAATCATCAAGGACGAGGCACTTTTCTAGAAACTGATCTCTGACGTAATCAAGCAGCCCCGCAGCATTTAGGCGGTCTTGCTCATCGTCTGGAGCTACGCGGAGCGTGAGAGCGAACATAATGGGGCAAATGGTCTCACCGCTGATATAGCGGCTCTCTTCCTCCGCTCCATCAACCAGCGTCATCATGATTCGTGGTAGCTGCCCTGTCTCAGCCGTTAGCTCCTCAAACCGAACAGGAATAGACGCGTCAAACATGTGTACTATCTCACCCACGAGGTCGAGAATCTGCGTAACAAGCGACGCATTGATAATTACTGGTTTATCAGCCATTCATAACCTGCCTTACTGCCTCTTTGCCCTCTTTGACCCACTTCTTGGCGTTGCTCTTCTTCGCAACGTCAAACCACTTTCCGCACGTTCCCGGGGTTGTGTGCCTAAACTTGCCGTAATACTGCACGCGTGCGTATTTAACGCCGCCGCCGCCGTAGATAAGCTGCCCATCATCGGGTTTGCTTTGGCTCTCAGCGGTGTTTCTAAGCGCACCAGAAGCAAACGGAACGTAACGGTTAGAATCCCTACGGGCTGCAAGCGTCATTGCCTTAATCATCGCCTTGTTGGCTTTCTCAACCTTCGCTTGCGCGGGGCTTACGTTAACGCTTTTAACGCGTAAGGTGGTCATACTAGCTCAGCCTCCCAATGGTCGGGATAGTTGTTAAAGCTAATCGGGGATACGGTCTGTACCGTGAAAGCGTCTTTAGGCGGCGCGTCGTCAACGCACAGGTTAGGGACGACCTTATCACCCTTGCTAAATGGCTTATCGTGACATTTAACGAGCAAGTCAGCCGTTCGAGCTGAGGTGTCTCCACCAGTGCCAGCATAAGCGCCGTAGGTAGGTTCAAAACGGCACGTGCGATAAACAAGGCGCTCCCACGTTGCCTGCCTGCCCTCGGTACTCTTTAGCCATACTGTTATCACGTTGGGATAAATCATCTAGATCACCACGCTTATCAGGCGCGTACCTGATAGTTCACGCTCGATAGCTGCTTCAATGCTGTTTCGGCGCGTCTCGGCTTCTGAAAACGTAACGGACACTTTTCCCGCGCTATACGAGCTGATACCCGCGTTTTCGCTTGAAAGAGCCTCACAGGCGGCGCAAACTGCGTTCTTGAAGGTCGTTTCTTCGGCTTCTGTGAGTGTTGTTAGGTCGATAGTGCAACAACGAGCTTTGACGCGTGCAAAAGCCGCAGGGAGAGCGGACTTGAAGCTTTCGGCATCAAGCCCCCCTCCCCAGGTAGTGAAAAAGTCATATGTTGGCTTTAAGCTCTCCACGGCTTAACCCTGTGGGTTGGTCTGAGAACCCGTTTCAGATGCTGCGGCTGCGGCGGTCTTAATATCGACCTTTACAACGCCGCTGATGAGTTCAGCGTAGAGGGCAGAGCCGCTAATAACGGTCGAATCAGTGGTTAAGGTGGTGTAATCAACGTCACGATGAATACCAATCAGACCAGTTGCGTCAATCGTAAAGTCAAATGCCTTAGCAACCTCAGCGTTAGCGGGGTTTACGTAATACAGAATGATGTTGTCTTTAGCGGTGGTGTATACCTTGCCCTGTGTCACGCCAGAATAAGCGAGAACGTCATAAAGACCGAGGAAGTTCTGAATGTAAGTCATTCCGAACGCGGTCTGAACCGTAATATCTTTCTCGCTCAGGTAATCGGCAATATCGAGCGGATTTACGAAGTAGATAAAGCCGCTGTTATCGTAATCCTCCCAGTACACCTGATTTTTGCCCCAAGCTGCGGCAAGTGCGCCCTGCAAGCCAACGGTCTTAGCAGTAGCGGTGCCAGTACCAGTAGCGAGGAAGGTGAAGAAGGAATTGCGGATAACGTTCTGGATGTCCTTAATCATCTTGTTGTCGGTATCATCGACAGCCTGTTCATAGCCTTTGTCGTTGATAGCTTCAAAGGTGGTCTGCTTGCGGTATTTCTTCACCGTAAGCTCGAACGCGTCAGATACCTCAGTCTTGTACTTAGACAGGGGGATAACCTCGCCTTCGCCTACGGTACCATCTTCGAGCGTGCCAGTTACCTTGTAGATTTTGATAACCTGACCAGGGATTTTCTCAATCTTGCGGGTAATTCCAAGAATCTCTTGGAGTTGTTTAATGTTGGTTGCGAATCGTTCTACGAAGTCGATAGAGGAGACTTTCGCAAAGTCCGCAGCCTTCATCATTTTTGCGTCAACAGCCATGTTTTACGCCTTTCTTACTCAAAGAGATCAGCGTTCTCAGCGATAGCAGCACGGCGTTCGTGGCTATCTTTGATGCTCATAATCTCTTCTTTGGTCATCTTCTTTCCGTTACCTCCGGGAGTGCCTGCGCTCGCAACTCGTGAGGTGTTGGATTGTTCGAACAGATGTTTGTGTGATTCGGCAAGACCCGATACGTCAAGCCCGCTAATGTGTCCATCGCTTGCAATTTCGACCTTGTCCAAGTCGATATGAGCGAGTGCCGAGGTTGTGTCAATGCAGTTAGCCTTGATTAGCTCGTTTTCGACTACAAGGCGCTTTTCACGAGCAGCAGCTTTAGCGGCAGCGTCGGTTTGAATCTTTGCAGCTTCTTCTTTAGCTGCTTCAACCGCTTTCTTAACGTCTTCCTCGGTGAGTGCATCATCGAGCTTCTTCTGGAACTCCTCAGCGTTCTTTTTAGCCTCTGCGAGCTGTTCTTTGAGGTCGGCAACCTCTTTTTCTAAGCGTTTAGCCTTTTGCTCATCGCTTGGGGTGCCGTTTGGCTCGTTAGGCTTAGGGTCTTGGGTGTTCTTTGGGTCTTGGTTTGGTTTGCTATCCATCTGTCCTCCATCGTGTTTTGTTCGCGCTTCTCTGCGCGCTTGGTGGTACCTGATTCGCTCAGGTTGGCGGGTGAGCCGCTTCGCTTGGCTCTTGCGATGGAGTTAGTATCTAAAAGGTGTCACATGGGGCTTATTCTTCCCACTCGCCATGTTCGCCGCAGCCGTCACTTTGCGACATTAGGGGGCGAATCCATAGCGGGGTTTCAGCGCCTTGATATAGCTCAGGAGGGTATCGCTTGCATTCGATAAGCCCGTCCTCGTTTAGCTTTGATGCCCATACACACGTTGAGCAGGTTAATTCTTTTGGTAAGTCGTAAATCATGTTGATAGCTTGCTCTAGACGTCACAAAAAAAAGAAAAGCCCCCGTGAGGGAGCTTGAATTAGGTGGGTTAAGGTTCTTGAATCGACGCGCTTACATTGCTGCATCCGTCGCTTTGATTGCAACTTCGATAACACCCTCGAACGCTTTACCGAGAAAAGATTTCACCTCAGCCATTTTTGAATTGTTTGTGAGGTATTGAGCGCCTTTTTGCGACAATCCTAAAGCCTTTGGCTCTGCTATTGGTTTAGCGTCATTTCCTAGATATTCAGGAATTTTTACGCCTTGAATGTAGCCATCATTGAGCATGGACTGAATAACATGGAGCCAGTAAACGTCATTGCAGCGTGTGAGTTCTTGTGCTTTATCCAAGGACGGATAAACGCCAGCTTTTAAGCATTGATAGATGTATTTAAGCACCTTATAAACGATAACGTCATAATCATCGTAAGACATTTACGAACCCCCTAAAGGTCAATAATTATCCCGTCATAAGGCGTAGCGCCATCAAGAGCAAGAAGTCTGTCGATGACCGCTTTATATTCAGCGTAGCTTTTTCGCGCTTTTTCTGGTGCTTGGTCGGTAAGTTCATACTCATAGCTGTTATCAACAGGGCGATACCATGCAGGATTTTTTTTCCAAACATAAATCCTATCTGCTATTTCTTTTGTAATCATAGTAACCCCCTTTGTTTGAGAAACTCCGATAACGCTATACCGTATTCGTTAGGCTTTCCGCAGTTAAGATTTGCAAAACACTCAGCGAAGAAATCGCGTGAGTTTTCTTTAGCGTATTCTGATAGCCTGTCCTTATTAGATTTTACTATATTCATTATCTCTTCTTGGTGTTTATCTGCCATTTTCTTGTATTGATAGTAGGTATAGTTTGCGCCCAATTCCTTTTCTACAATGCTTTTTTGTAAAATATGCCCAAGCTCGTGAGCAGCAGGGTAAGAACTTGAACCGCTTTTAGTTGCAGGCATAAAATAGCCGTTCTTTATATTTCCCCAAACATCAGCCTTAAGGTTTGCTTTAGAGGAGAAGGTTTCAGTATTGAATACCATTTCCCATTTCCCATTGCGCATTCTTGTATAAGCGACTCCATCAATCTTTGACGAAGTAATAACCAGCCCGTACTTTTTCAGGCTCTCGTCAAGAATCGGCATCTTGCTCGCTATTTCGTTTATTGCCTTAACTTGGTTGTTAAACAGCGTAGGCGATACGCCCTTGACGTTTACCGCCTTAACCTTGCCATATCTGGTTGATTTAAGTGCATCAACTGTTGCGCTACCTGTCCATGATTTACCGCTTAGTGATCTCGGCTGCTTAGCTACGCCATACGCTTTTTCTCGCAAGGGTTGACGGGGTAGCTTGTTCGCGTTAATCCACGCCTTAAGTTCCCTCTGCTGCCTTCCCAAAACAAGACGCTTCTGCACGTAAGCAGGATCCTCAAGTCCAAGCCCCACCTTCTCCATCTGCGCAACGGTCGTTTTGGTCGCTCGAACCCTACGCTCTAATGCGCGTTGCCGCTGTGTTGCCTCGTAGTATTCATCTGAGCTTTTGCCCCACTTCGCTTTTTCCGCCTTGAACTCACGGTCTGGTAGTTCAGTGATGTTCGGGAAATAAGGCTCAATCATATGACGGCAGTTAATCCCTTTAAGCCCCGTAACGCTGCCGTAATCGGTCAGCTCGATCATACCGGGGTATTTAACGCCATCAACAACAACTGCCCCATGAATCCCAAACGGTTTACCCTGCCACATAGCGTGAGAGGGTCGCGCCCCATAATGCGTGGACGTGATAGCTAGCTCGTGACCGTAGCTTTCCATTGCTTCAAGTGACATTCTGCCGCCCGCTTGGCTCATTTCCGTGACCATAAGGCGGCGTAGTGCCACGTCTGGGCTTGTCGTTCGTCCGCTTGAGTATCTAACTACAAACGAATCTCCAAGCGTTCTCACGGCGTTAGATAGCGCCTCATCGTATGACAAGCCGCCCTTCTGAATGCCTGTTATCGCTTCTGTTGATGCCTCATACCATGCTTTCTGTGCGTTTGCCGCCATAGCTAGGTTCTGCCGTCTGAGGGTCGTTACAAGCCCCGTTGTTAGCTGATCGGCTGTTGTTTTAAGCTGCTTCTTCGTTGTTTCTACTGGCTGAATCGGCTCGTCATAGTGCTTCTTTAGGTTGCTTAAATCAACCAAAGCCGCCCCCATGAGAGCGGCTATAACCTCGCTTGATAATTTATGTTCGATAACGGGTTCATGTTTAGCTTGCAGCGTATTCACACGCGTTGATAGCTCGTCTTTTAGCTCGAGCAAGATAACCTCGTCGGACGCGTCCCAGATGCCTTGCTTGAGGTGTGACAAAAGCAGGGCAGAAAGCTCGGTTAGATACGCATTTTCAAGCGCAAGCACCTCGTTACATACTCGCTCAATGTCGCTCTCGCTTAATGCCACGGCTTACACCTCGAGCGGAGTTGTTAGCCCCGTATCAACCTGTGTCGCCGCCTTAGCGTCCTCTTCGGTGTAGCCTTGCCAACGCACCATATAACGCCACGGCTCAAGAAGTCCCGCCGCAACGTCCGCGCGGTCACGCTCGCGCAAGGTGTCTTCGTCCTGCATAATCGCGTCACCCATAACGACCTGCACCTGTCCTGTGAGATCGGGGAGGGCAGTTGTTCCAAGTGTGCGGTAAATGCCCGCTGCTGCTTCGATTAAGTTGGAAATAGCAGGCTGAATGATGTGTTCATGCTTGCGAATCGTCCGCATCATCTCGGCGTTATCGCTTGCAACCTGCTTTGCAGTCGTGATGTTGCCGCTTTGATCGAGTGCGTAGGCTTTAGTGCCGAATCCAACACGCTTTCCAAGCATCTGCAACGCCGTTGAAAGCATCAAGCGGTCATCACTTGCACGAAGATCGGGGTTGTACTCGAAAATAGCCGCCTTGCCGTCATATATGCTCGATTCAGTAGCCAAGAAGAATTGCCGCCCGCTCATATAGGGCGCTTCATACGTTCCGAAATCGTTCTTCTTGAGCATAGATTCGGGCAAAACTAGCATCTTCTTCCCGAGGAAAATGTCATTTCCAACCGCGTCAAATGCCAAATCGACCGTCTCTAGCGCCCCGATAGCGTTGTCGAAGAGCGCCACGCCCATAGGCGAGTAGTCCCAATAAGGGTTATCAATCGCCAATCGGATAATCTGAAACGTTGGTTTCTGCTGCTTAGTGTCTAACGCCTCGTAAGCCTGCAAGAAGCCCTCAGGTTCGAATTGCTTACCGCTCGAATCAAAGAAGCCGCAGAACACCTGATAGTTGCCCGTCATATCATCAGGGCGATGAACCTCTATCTGGTGGCATAGCTCGCCCTTAATGTAGATAGGGGACACGAACGCGCAATGAGAGCATCCCAGCTCGTCCCACACGAGCGGAACAATCGAGCGTGCATCATAACGAATTGGCATAACTGAAAGCGCGTCAGATTGCCCTACCTTCGTAGCGTTTCTGATGTGTAGCGCCCACGCTGCCGTACCCGTCGAACACATGCGTTTCATTGCGAGCGGAGCCTTGTCATTCCAGCTCGTTATCCGCAGCCAATTCTCAAGCCACGTTGTCGCCTCCTGCTCGTTGTCAGGGTCAATTAACGACACGGTAGCCTTCTCGTTGTATAGCAGGCTCGCCATGTCGGTGCATACCATGTCGGCAGGAGTGCATGATCGCAGCCTAACCTCGTTCTCCCTCCCGTTCTCGTCCCTCTCGACGCGGGTAAAGAAATCGGCTTCACACGTCATATAAGACCACCAAAGGCTAATTCGGCTCGCTAGTGGTGTGTTAAGGCTTACGGCGGGGTAACCCAGCTTCTCAAGCCATTCTGTAGCGTTTGCGTTAAAGGCGCTTGTTGTGCTCATATATCCTCACTAGATCGTGTTTATGTCAGCTATCAGGTCAAACACGGCGTAGCGCACCGCGTCAATCGTGTGGTTATCTTTATCGGGGTAGCCCAGAAAGCGCCCCTCATCGTCCTCATCTGCTCTGTAGTGGGTAAACTCAGCCCACGTAAGCGGGCATTTCTTGCGGTCAATGTAGATGTTCCCGCGCTTTTGAAGCCAGCGGATACCATCAGCTACAGGCACCGCCTTTGACGCTCCCTTGACGTTTACGCCCTCATGTCGCCATGTTGCTATGTCCTTAGCTCCTGCGGCATCGGCGCGTATTTCGTTCTCGGGTTTCGCCTTTAAGAACAAGGGCGCTCCGTCTTGCTTGAGCTTGATTCTGCCCTCTGTGTCACGCTCTGATAGGCGGCGCTTAACCTCGGCGATGTTTGGGGAATCGAGTGTCTCAGTGTTAAAAAGCTCGTCGAACACATAAAGGCTTGCGGTCTTACGGTCGTATGCCACGCGCAAAAACACGAACGGGTCTTGTTGAAAGCCCCAGTCAATGCCGCAGCGTATCCACTTAAACGCGTTAATATCCCCGTGGCTTATTTCCATATCGTGGACGTTCTCGAAAACACGTCCCGTCATGGTGATGCACTCGCCCATGTATTCGTTTAGATAGGCTTCTTCGTTAGTAGCTTTTAGCCTGAGCGCGTCCTTAATGAACTCCTCGCCCAGCCATTCGGCGGGGACGTCAGGGTAGTTAACTGTGAAACAATAGGTGTCTAAATCCTCTAGACTCTCCTCCCAATGCTGATTGCTCCAATGCTCAGCGTCAGGATGCGTGTTCCACATTCGAAGCGTGCGGAAGTTCGGAGCCGAACCGCGCTTGATAGTCTGCTCAACCTTACGAACAGCCTTCATGTTCTTGAACTGGTTAAACTCTTCCCATATAGCGAACCCGATATACATATCAGGGTCGTCAAGCGCCAGTGACTTAGCCTTCTCAGGGTCGTCTAAGCCGCGAAAGAGTATCTTTTGCCCCGTGGATTTACGGCGCAGCTCAAGCGGGTTATACGTCCATTCGAAATCATTCTCATAGCCCAAACGGCGGACGCTCGATACAAGCGTTGCAAAGATTGAATCTCGGATTGTTGATTGCACTTGACGAAATGCCACGCCGCACAGCTTTGGGTCTTTAAGCATCAGCATAATGGCGGCTTCCGTAAAGATTGTTGACTTTAATCCACCACGCCCGCCACGTGCTTCATATGTCGAATGACCAGCGTTCATGATGTCGCGCCAGATGTCCCAGTATGACGGCGGGACAAGTAGGGACGTGTCGATTATTGGGCGCGGATTATCTTTCTCGTGCTGCTCTACCATCGTCTGAAAACGATGATTAGAAAGTGAAAACTCAAGCGGCATAGTACGCTCTAAAATCCACGCTGAGGCTTTCCAATCTTTATCTGCTGCTTTAGTGATGGTCTGCAAATGGTGAGCCTTACGCTGCACCTCTGCCTTTTGTAAAGACTGGCAAAATAGGCGCTGGTTATCAGTCTGAGGATTCTTGAGCCAGCGGTAAAACGATCGTTCCGAAATGCCAAGATAGGAGCATACATCCTTGTTGTTCACGCCCGTTTTAATGAGCGCAGCGGCTTCCTGAATGGCTTCTTTTGTACACTTTTCCTTTGACATACCCCGATAATGCCCAAGGTGTCACAAAATTAAGAAAACGGAGTAATATATAGCTCGCTGATAGGCGGATGGCTGCCTACCTCTTACAAAGGAGGTGGTCACCATGAACGATTTGATTCTGTTTTTAGAATTGATTTGTTTAGTGCTTTTGCTCGCAGCTGTAAATAAGCTCATTAAATAGCAAAAGCCACCCACAGCTAAGGAGCGGCTTACGCTATTTCTACTATTACAGCCGCACCCGATGCCGCGGGTGACCGCCTATCGGTATTCTACAAAATCAAAAGACTTCCTTCAATAGTTTTATTGCTCAGGTAAAGCTTTCACTTTTTTAATTACAAATTGAGTTACAGGGTAAACAATTACTTCATAAGCTACTTTAGCAAGTCCATAAGTAATAATTGTTCCTGCGATAACGTACCAAGGCAGTACAAACGAAAACATGCATATATTAAAAACTGCTGCATCCGCTAACTCACCAGCAAACGTTGAAAGTACGCAACGGCGCATAAGATGTGGTTCGCCGTCTCTATCATGCATAATCTGCATGATTTTAGCGTTTAAAGTAGAGCCTATTAAATAACCAGCAAAAGAGGAAAGACAAGCTCTAAAAGTTGTCCCTAGAACAGTCTCAAAAGCTGCTTGTTCGGTAAAAAACGGTGAACCTGGTAGAGCTAAAGCAATTTGATATACAACAACGGCTAAAAGGTTTACGCCAAACCCAACAAAGATGATTTTGCGAGCGATTTGAAAGCCGTAACATTCGGCTAAAACATCATTAATAATATAAATAATAGGAAATACTATAAACATGCTTGTCCACGTAAAACCGAATACGTCAAGCGTTTTGCCTGTTGCAGTGTTGGCCACAATAAGGCAACCAACATAAACACACGAAAGAATTAATAATAACGAAAGTTTTGATTTAGGCTTGATTTTCATTTTTCTCCTTAATCTTGATTTCCAGCCCATTGCGTATAATCTTTTCGGCATTTTTGAGCCGTATAATAATTGGCTGCCGTGCAGTTAATGGCTTTGGTTTCTCCTCTTGCCAGCTTGTCAGGTATGCGCATTCCATACCGATTTGCGGCTTCAACTACCTTCAAACAAGCCCTTCGAGCTTGTTTCGAGTTGATATTGCTTATGTGTACCTTGTCTAACGTTCCGAATCGTGCGGAACTTGTCCATGACGAACTATCCGCAGTGGTGCAGAATTGATTTCGTTCGAGCAAATACTTTTCAGTACAGCCCAAGAGATGAATTTTTATACCTGGTTTTTGCCGTTTTGCCATACGTGCAAGAGCGCATACAGTGTTTCTATAGGTCTTTGATTGTGCTATACGTAGCTCAGGCACGGATATTGCAAGGTAGTCTGTGAAATCTACTAACTCTCTAAACCCTTGTTCACCATCTTCTAAATGAAATACATTAATTATTTCTGCTTTAGGCATAATTTGACGCATCTCACGCCGAAGTTCCCAAGCAAATTCGGGGCTTATGAGTTTCTGACAGTCGCATTCTACAAAACTAGCCTTGATATTATTTTGCGTTGCAAAGGCGCATATTCGGTGCATCCACTCGCGCACAAACTCGGGGGTTTTCGGCGTTGTCTTATCAGCACCAAACATCATAGTGAACAGACCGCTGTCCATAATGACATGCTCAAAGCCTGCATCCATCTCGGCTAATCTGGGTACCTTCATATTAGAATCGCTAGATTTGTTCTTTATGAACGAGTAGCTGGTAAATAGCCTATAACGCACACCAGCCGCCTTTAACACAGCAATAGCGCGCTCATCATTGTCGTAACCAGCAAAATGAACTTTAACGTTACTCGGGTTGAAACTCATGTCCACACTCCGGGCATATTACTATCTTATTTGACTGCGATTCTTCCAGCTTGTTTTCCGTTGAAGGTTCTGGGCTGTCAAATAGCGAATCGGGATCGTAATCGAAACTTTCAAACCCAAAATCCTCAAAATCTAAATCGAGGCTCATTTCGAGTTCTTCAATGTCCAAATCGAGCGTTTCAAAATTCCAACCTGTGTTCATGTTCAGCTGGTTGTGAACATGCGTATAAGCGCGTCTCTGCTCGTCCGTTAAGTGGTCTAAACAAATGGTCGGGATAACCTCTAACCCCAGCTTAGACGCTGCTAGAACGCGTCCATGACCCTCTACAATCTCCATTTCATCGTTGGCGTTGTGCCAAATTGCAATTGGATCGTTAAAACCGAACTCTTCAATGCTCTTGCAAATCTGATCTACCTGCTCGTTGGTGTGAATCTTTGCGTTGCGAGCGTAAGGAATGAGCGCGTCGGTGCGCTGCTCGGTAACGGTTAATTCTGGTTGCTGTTTCACCTGTCCTCCTAATGTCGTCGGGTGGCGGCGAGAAGAGATAATCGTTGAGGCAGTACCGCCACCCAGCATCAACTATCTATCAGGTGTCACAAAACGAGAAAACCCCGCCGAAGCGGGGTCTCACATGCGGTTTTATCTCCCTATAATGTCATCAATAGCGTCGCCTAAATCCTCTACTATCTCGTCAACCGCGTAATAAAGAAACGATGGGGCTTGCTCGATTGCTATAGGCATCTCACTCAAGGCAAGTAAAATCTCGCGTAACCCCTTGAGTTTTTGCTCGGTCAAAACAAGTGTGTCGAGTGCGTCAATCTTTACCTTCATTTTTAAGCCACCTCGCCCTTCGTGAGAAAACGATTGATGAAATACTGCTGCCCTTTGCCCGTTACTTTAGGCGTTTTCTGGACGGTTATGTGCCCGTCTGAGTGGGTTATTGAGGTTTCTTTAACCTCAAATAACTCTTGCTCCATCGAGCGTTGTGTGGGCATGTTGTAGCTCGAGCCTGTTTTCATCAGGTACCCGTTTTCTCGCAACCACCTAAACAAGCGGTTTTGCCCAATCTCTACACCGTTTTGCTTTAGCAGCTTTGCGAGTTCGCCAACCAAGATTGACGTGTGAGAAGCCGCTACAGCATCAGCAAAGAGGGCTTTAGGTTGCATGTCGGCTATTTGTTGCTTTTGGCGATTGATAGTGTCTTGAGCGATAAGAACCGCACGCGCCATTGTCTCCTCAGGCGTTTCATCCGCCTTAGTGACCATGTAGCCACCCGTGCGATGGATAGCGGGTAAGACTTCATGAGTTACCCAACGCTTGTACTCTCGTGCTTCTTTTTTGCGGGCGCTGAGGACTAAAGAGAGAAGACCAGGAAATGTAATCATGTTAGTGGCTCCACCACGTAACCCTATGTTTAACATAGCCTTTTCATCATCGTCTAAACGTTGAAGGGCTTGTGTTGTGTTCCTAATCTCTAATGTTTTGCAAACGTCAGCAGCAACAAAGAGTGGTTCTTGTTCATTAGTGGCGCGGAGTTCGCCGAATAGTGGATGGTTGAATGTTTGAATTTCGGTGGCGGCTTGAGCTATGATATACTGCTCCTATCTGAAGGCATAGCCTTCGGTTTGTTCGTGGTGAGTGCTCAATCTTTGGTCGGGGAGAGCACTCGCTTTTATTCTTCTTCTTTCTTTAAATCTTCCCGTATAAGTTTCTTTATGTATGACGCTTTACTTTCTACGGATTCGATTTTCTTAACTAAATCAGGCTCCGTCTTTCTGTTAAAGGGAACAGTTACGTTAAACCTGTTCTTTGCGTCATACCTTTTTTGTGCCGGGTACCTGACCATATACACCTCCTTTCATTTCTTGTTAGCTTACTATAAGTATTACATATAGTAAATGTTTTCCTTGCAAAACAACTATACGGTCGATTACGGAGTTTCTTGCTGAGAAAATACGAAATAAAACTTAGCAATACGAAAAAAAACTTAGAAGAACGAAATGAGATGAAATTGAACGAAATGAAACGAAATTGTGAAGGAAATGTGTTCGCGTCCTAGGTTGAATCTAAGGGTTGACACGAAAAAGGGGGTAACTTTTCGCTACCCCCTTCAAGCTCTCTACGCTAGTAGTGCCATCTTTCCAACTCTTCATCAGTCATTGCTGCTGCCTCGTTAAGAAGCCTTTCCTCCGTGTCGTCGCCGTCAATCATGACCGCTGCAACGTAGAAATAGTTGAACCAAAGAGAGCGTTTGCTCTCAAACTCAACTCCCTCGTCAACAAGCCAATCGAAAATCTCATCAACGCAACCAGCGTCGATCTCTGTAAAATCATGCTGCTCTCCATACTCTACGATATCCACGACAACATCAACGCATCTGTTCGTATACTCGCCAACGATTGTGACGTCGATGTCGCCCTTGTTGGCGCTTGTAAAGGTGTATGTTTTAGGCTTGCTCATCTTTCTCGCCTTCCATGTCGTTGCGAATTAACCGCTTGATGTACCCCGCTTTGTTAGGCTGCTTTTGCAGGTAATCCCAAACGTCCATATCTGATGGGTAAAACTTGAGGTTCATCTGTTTGGATTTCTCCTTGGTGTACTTCTTGATAGCTCGAAGCTTGGCTTCGGTTGTCATTTATCCAACCTCCTCGTTATCAAAGCAACAATGATATTTCCGAGAAAAGAAGCCGCGAAAACTACGACTCCGAGTAATACGTAATTCATGACTTTCCCCTTTCTTTTTGGTAAACTTGTACCGTTGTTGGCGGGAAGTTTTACCCTCCCGCCGTTTTTTCTTAGCCCCGTTTTTCATGCTTGCCGCGCTCTGGATTACGGGGCTTTTTGTTTTCCATCAACCATAGCAACAAGCCCGATGCTATGTTCGCGATTAGCGTTAACAGAAAACTTATTAGGTATTCCATCTTCCTCCTTTCTCTTGGGTATGAACTAAGTATATACCTTTATCCCTTACGTGTAAATATATATTTGCCACCTTTTTTATAAAAAGCCCTGATGAAACCAAGAAAGCCGCCAGCCTTTACGACTAGCGACTTTTTCAGGGCATAAGCGGCGAGCAAGGTCAGAAAGTTCAGAAAGGAAAGAATAACGATCAGGAGGTGATTCGTGCATCAAGGGTAACTCGCCGCTCTAGTTATATATTCTCGCTAGTGTCACTTACCACTGTCCGCGCTTGTTCATTGCGCGCCTTTCTTCTGCTGCCCGTCTAGCCTTGCGCGCGTAATACTGCTGCCTGTCTCGAGCTTTGTAAAGCGCAACCGCCTCTCTGCACTTATCGCAGCTACACCGCTTTGCAGGGGGCAATTTCGCCGCCGTAAACGTTCCATGGTACTTACTGTTGGGGTCTTGCAGGCTCTCATGCACTCGATCAATGTACTCGAATCGGTAGTTCGGGTTTTCACGTTGTGAGCGTTTCGCCTGATGCCTGTATTTTTCAATGACCCTTGTACTTGGGTCATAAAGCGGCTGCTCGTCTTGCTTGGTTTTGAGCGCAGAACGGCAAGACTTACCGTAGATTTTCATTCCTTCACCTCGGCTTCTTTTATACGCGCCTCAACCTCTTTAGTAATGTTTTGGCACCACGCTTCCATCTCGTTCATGTACGCCTGAAAATTACGTGTTACAACCTCTTGAAACTGCAAGTAGTGGAGCAGCCGGGCAAGACACCTATCATCGCCTATACCAGCCTTCTCTGCTCTCTCTCTGAGCTGCATATATTCCGAAAACGTCATTCAATCACCTCCGCTCCGCAGTTATGACAGTAGTTCGGGACGCCGTACTCACCGATTTCCGCTCCGCAGTTTGAGCAGAACACAAGACCTTCAATCTCGTCTGGTATGCGTTTTCGGCATGTTGGGCGGTCTATAAGACCAGCGAGCTTTCGCACTGTCTCCTCGTAGTGGCTGCCGAAGTTAGAACCTTCTTCGACCGAATCCGCGATATTTCGGTATGCTTTGTTCCCTTGGTCTACGCCGTCCTCGTCATACCAATCTTTGCGTATGTTCATCCAGTGGGCTTGTCTTCGCAGTCTCTCAGCTACTTCTCGGCGCTCTTCGTTAGTTATTTCCATCACGAACCCCTCTTAACCACTCTACAACTGGCTTACATGCTTCTTCTATTTTCAGGACGTATGTCCTCATGATTTCTTCTCCGAGTTCACAGTTCATGGATATATAATCCTTGCATCCTGCACACTTACAGTCTTCGGGACACGCTTCAAAAAACACGCAATCGTTCATTGCATCATCACCTCTTTGTCTATCTGCAATAACAACCTGCGGATAACCACAATGTCATTGTGTATCTGCGTCTTGCATTTACCCTCTGATACCAGATAGTTACGACCAGCTCCGTATACGTCTATCTGACCGTCTATCTCGGTTAATCGGTCTGATAGGTATTTGGTGAGACATGCTGCTGTCTGCGCTTTGCTAACGATTTCATTCATCATCAACACCTGCTAACGCTTTTGCTCTGCGGACAATGTCTTGCGTCTTAGCTTTATTGCAGTCGTAGGGATGGTCGTAAGGATGGTAATTCGGGTCGTCAGCTTGGCACCCTAAACATTTCTTATACGAGCGACCAAAATACTCGCAACAATATAACTTCTCATCGGCTTCTATCTGCTCCCAGCTATCGGGCTTTTTGTGAGTAAGCTCATTGGCTTCTACTAGAATTGGTACCCAGCCTTCGGAACTTCCCCAATTCGTGACTTTAACCAAACCATCATTGCTAAAACCTACGCACTTTAGCTTAATGATGAATCCATCTGTTAAGTAAAGCTCGTCACCAACTTTAATTGGCACTCCATCAGCGTCTAATACTTCGGGCTTTTCTGGCTTCATGACTCGTTGGTCTTGGTCGTACACAAAACCGTTAATCGA
>ENA-OZFE01000367-OZFE01000367.1-human-gut-metagenome-genome-assembly--contig:-NODE-367-length-19208-cov-7.720931_pt1 | contig 19208 bp, 16 predicted proteins | sample MGYA00245077_ERZ653627 | MGnify/ENA primary metagenome ERZ653627 (study PRJEB26926, sample SAMN06165121) | human gut metagenome | biome: ENVO:00009003; feature: ENVO:2100002; material: ENVO:00002003...
TACGAGATGCAGCGTAGTCTCGTGGGCTCGGAGATGTGTATAAGAGACAGATGTGTGGTAGTGCAGTTGCCGCAAGGTGATGTTCGTACGGCACTGAATCTGAAAGATAATCCGGAGAATTTGGGTAAACAAGTTAATTTGTTAGGTAGCATGGAAGCTTATTTCGGAGTTTGTGGCGTAAAAAATGTATCTGACTATGTATTAGGGGATGGTGAAAGTCCGGAACCTGTGCCTATGGTAAGCTTCGCCAAAGCCACAACGATAACGAGCGGCAAACGTTATGCGTTGGTCGTATCAGATGGTGAGAAGTATCATGTGGCTCAGAATATAGCCGAATCGAGTAGTCACGGTTATTTATATGTCGGGGATATCACAGTATCTAATGATGAAATAAGTACGGAAGAGTCTAACTCGTTTACGATTACGGCGGTAGATGGAGGCTATACCATTCAGGATTCGTACGGGCGTTATTTGTACATGACAGGTACATTCAACAGCTTTAATGTAAGTAGCGAACAGCCTGAGAGCGGTTATATTTGGAATATTGATATCGCGGCAGATGGTTTGGCCACGATTACGAATGTGGAAATGAACAAGTGGGTTCAATATTCTACTCAATACACGAGTTTCGGTGTATATCCTGATGAACAAGGACTTTTGCCGTCGCTATATATGGAGAAAGGCGGCTCTTCTGTTACAGGTGTGGGTGCAGATGCTTCCAACGCTCCGGTTGAAGTATATACTTTGGGAGGTGTAAAGGTAGGAAGCAGCCTGAATGGTTTGCAAAAAGGTATCTATATAATCAAGCAAGGTGGCACAGTGAAAAAAGTGATGAAATAAGTCTTGATTGTATTGAATAAAAAGACGGGGGATATGTTGGAATATGGGGCATATTCCCCGGCACTGTCTACAATTTTGTGTAAATGTAAACGGGATTCAGTTATAAGTATAATCGCAAAAACGAAACGTACAACTTTTGAAAACGAAACGTACATTTTTCACGTTTTTTCTGCATCACATAAAAACAGCGTTTAATCGCCTTTCAAAGGGTAATTAAACGCTGTTTCTTTATCGTCTGAACATTCTGCTTCATCGCTTCACGAGCATTATATCCTCAAACTTCACCTGATAGTTCAAATGGTTTGTCTTTCGTCTTATCTCCGCATCTTTGAACGGGTCTGAAAGCAAAGGGTTTTCATGCAGCCATCTGCAAAGCTCTACAAGTTGCGACTTGTCGCTGGTTGGAAAAGCCACGCGACTTTGCCCCTTTTGGGTACGCCGGATTGTCCCCTTTGGCTACAATATGATTGCCCCTTTTGGTCAAAATAGTATTGCCCACTTGCTTCACCTATTATTATAGATTTTTTGTGTAGATTTGAGTACCCTAGTCCTGATATAATGGGGGTGACAATAAAATCTACACAAATGGATAAACGAATCAAAAATATTTTAAGATGTTATGCGGCCGGCATGGGAATCAAGGAAACGGCATCCACGTTTCATACTTCCCGTAATACAGTCCGCAAATATGTCCGCTTATTCCTTTCAAGCGGCAAGAGTATTGAACAGCTTCTTTCCCTGCCCAATGGACAGTTGGATGAACTGTTCGGCTGCACGGATACCCGGCATCGGGAGCCTTCATCCAAAAGGATTGAATTGGAGGCCTTGCTTCCCGGATATGTATCTCGTCTGTCACGCAAAGGTATGAGTGTCCGAAAACTGTTCAAGGAGTACCATACCGAATATCCGGACGGCTATCAGTTGTCTTCCTTCAAACGGATTGTCAGCGAATACAGGTTTCACATTAAGGTTGTCGGTCATGTAGAGCACTATGCCGCAGAGCAGATGTATATTGACTTTGCCGGTGACAGACTTGAAGTTGTTGATGAAATGACGGGCGAGACGAAGAAAGCCGAGGTATTTGTTGCCATCCTTCCGTTCAGCCATTATACCTACTGCGAAGCCGTATGGTCGCAACGCAAGGAAGACCTGATAAAGGCATGCGAGAATGCCATTCAATATTTTGAAGGTGTTCCTGCGGCTATCGTCCCCGACAATCTGAAGGCTGCCGTCACACGAAGCGACCGCAACGAACCTGTCATCAATGATGATTTCGCCGCTTTTGCCGAATATTACGGCTGTGTGGTCTATCCTGCTCGTGTGCGTCACCCCAAGGACAAGGCTTTGGTAGAAAATGCCGTAAAGCTCCTCTACCGTTCCATTTACCTTGATATAGAGGGAATGACATTTTCCAGTTTGGAGGAACTCAATACCGCCATCCATATTTCCTTGCTTGATTTCAATGAAAAGGTGATGGCCGGACGGGAGATGTCACGCAAGGAAATATTCCTTCATGGAGAGAAGGATTATCTTCGTCCGCTTCCCGTGAAACGCTACGTAATGAAAGAAAGGAAACTGATGACCGTGGGAAAGAACTCTTACGTTTCCTTGTTCAAGCACCATTACAGTGTTCCGAAAGAGTATGTAGGCAGGCGCATGACGATTCTCTATGATGCCGACACGGTGGAAATCTATTGTGGAATGAACCTTGTCGCCACCCATGACCGCTGTGACATTCCTTACACTTATTCTTGGAAAAAGGAGCACAACCTGCCTGGTCATTATGGTCCCTATGACAAGGACTTGGAGGAACTCTTTCAACGTGCCTCGGAAATAGACAACATCGTATTGAACTATCTTCAGGAAGTGGAGCGTGTCATGCAATATCCACCCAAAGCGTTCAGGTCATGCCGTGGCATCATGACACTGGAGAAGAAATACGGCCGTGACCGTCTAGTTGCGGCTTGCGCATGTGCGGATCAGAAATTGCAATACGGATACCAAGCCTTGCGCGAGGTGCTTGAACTGGGAGAAGATGTGGATTTCCTTCCTGATGAGGACGGAAAAGTACAGTCCAACGTGACTTCCCAGATTCCATTGACCCACAAAAATATACGTGGACGTGAATATTACAAAAAAGACAAACAATAAAACTATTATTTATGGAAGTAAACAATAAAACAGCTCCCGTTACGGGACAACAAGACCAGAATACCATATCACTGGATTTAATGAACCGTATGAAATTGCATGGTATGGCAGAGGCTTTCAGGGAAAGTCTTGCCGGCACCACTCCGCAATCCATGACTGCGGACACGTTCCTTTCCATGCTCCTTGCACGCGAATGGGACTATCGCTCCCAGGCTGCCATTGCACGGCTCACCAAAAATGCGGCATTCCGCTACAAGGCTTATATTGAGCAGATTGACTATGCCACGAACCGGGGACTGGACCGCAATCAGATGGAACGTCTCGCCACCCTTGATTTTGTGCATAAGGCACAGAACCTTTTCATTACTGGTTCTTCCGGAACGGGAAAAAGCTATTTGGCCTGTGCCCTTGGACACGAAGCATGCAAAAGGGGATTCCGTACCTTCTATGCCAATGCTCCGAAACTGCTCGGTGCGCTGAAAGTCGCCAAAGTAAAAGGTACACTTGAAGCGGAACTCAAGAAGATTGAGCGTTGCCAGCTACTCATTCTTGACGACTTGTTTATTGTACCACTTGACGCCAAAGAGCGTCCCATACTGCTTGAAATTATTGAGGATAGGCATGAACGGAAATCTGTCATCATCACATCGCAGTATCCATCTTCCAACTGGTATGACATGGTAGGTGATCCAACAATAGCCGATGCAATCCTTGACCGCATCATACATACGGCCCATACTATAGAATTATATGGTGAAAGTATGCGAAAATTAAAATCTAAGAAAAACGAGAATTTTTAAAAGGGTAAAATAATATTGCCCCCCAACACCAGGACTTTAAAGGGTCAATCATATAGTACAAAAAGGTGGGCAAATCTTGCGTGGCCAAAAGGGTCAAAGTTGAGTGGCTTTTCCAACCTTTGGTGGGCAGTAATTCTAAGACTTTAAATAAAGAAAAATTAAGCTACCCCTTAAAAAAAAGAGATATTTCCTTTCAAAGAATTCATTTCTTTTATTACATTTGTATTAGTCTTTTGAAAATAGAAGATTTATAGTAAAGCGTTAAGGCATTATCCAAGTTCAGGAAATCCCCAATTTCGAAACAACAATTGGATAATACATTGGACGCTCCACGTTCTATCTATATAGATTTTTGTTATATATAGGCGTGGGGCTTTGTGTATTATATGTTGTTGAGTATGGGGATACTTCTGAACGGTAATACCAAAGTTCCCACGCTTAACTTTATATAAACACAACTCCAGGGAACAGGGTTGGCTTATAATAAACATTATGAAAGCAACTTGTTTTAAAAGCGAGACAACTGTCTCCAACGACTTTCCCCCTTTGTTTGTTACTATCTTTTGTGGAATATTCTATCCTTTCATTTCCATTCCTGTCTCTTTCGGAACATACCGTTCATTATCATACAAATTACATGCCAAAGCACTTTTCTGCCTTCTCCTGCTATGGTACTAGATAATAGTAACTCCCCCTATCACATAGAGGAAGAACTTTGGTTACAGATACTTTCTCTGTCAAGAGAGTTGCAGGAGTGTAAAGCTAGTCTGCACCATAATACTTTGGACTGTATTTCCGATAAGATTGAAGGAATAGAAAGAGAACTGGATGTCTTATTGGATATTCTGCAAGGGAGGCAAGACAAAAAGACATCATAGTGCTATTTTTTATGACAATTTGTCTACGCCGATAAGTTATCCTATTATTTAAGCCTCGTTTAAGAATTCCGTTTTATGGGTTACCCACAATCGAATGGAATTTTTATATACTGAGAATAACACATGATATTAGTAATGGATTTTCAATATTCAGAGTGATAATGGATAAACGAATAGAAAACGCCATGAATGAGTTGATCAATACAGAAATATGGTCAACCGGTTTATACCTGTCATTGCAGGTTTATTTTGAAGATGAACGGCTTCCAATACTTAGCTCCTGGCTGAACTCCCAAGCACAGGACAATATGAACAAGGTTTATCAGATGATGAATCGGATATGCCATGATGGAGGATGTGTTGTAATCAATGAAATGAAACGGGATACACATTAATGGACAACGCCATTGAATGCCTTGAATGAATTGCTTGAACATGAGCAGTACATATCACGTCAGGTAAACACATTTCTCATATTATGCTGGAATGTAAGCATGTCCTTCCATTCTTTCATCAGCGGGCTGTATGCAGACCGTATATATGTAAGTATGGCATTTATGGAATTGTTACGTATCCTCGCCAAGGAAAACGAACGGAAACTACCTTATTTTTGACGGTATGGATTTAAGATTGATGTTATGCAAAATTTAATATTGCAGAATGCTATCTGGTATGTTTTTTGCGATATAATAATCGATAATAAACTATATGTCATCATGGATATATTTGTATATTTAACATTGTGTTTCACTTCGCTATTCACCTTGATGGACCCTCTTGGAGTGATGCCGGTATTCCTGCAAATGACTGATGGAATGGATACGAAAGAACGCAGATATATCGCCTTGAAAGCATGTACCATTGCATTTATCATATTAGTCCTTTTTACATTATCGGGCAGGTTTCTGTTTCATTTTTTCGGTATCTCAACAAACGGATTCCGGATTGTGGGAGGTATCATCATCTTTAAAATCGGATATGATATGTTGCAGGCACATTTTACCCATGTGAAACTGAATGAAACTGAACGAAAAGAATATTCCAAAGATATAACCATCACACCTCTTGCCATTCCGATGTTATGCGGTCCGGGAGCGATTTCCAGTGGAATAACATTGATGGAAGATGCTTCGGAATATACTTTCAAAATAGTATTGCTTGGCGTAATCGCTTTGGTCTGCATTCTTTCCTTCTTTATTCTGTACGCGTCCACCCAGCTTTTAAAAATCTTGGGAGAGACGGGAAACAATGTGATGATGAGACTGATGGGACTTATTCTAATGGTGATCGCCGTGGAATGTTTTATCAGCGGGATACGTCCGGTATTAATTGAAATCTTGAAACAAGCCCATGCTTGTTCTTAAAGAAGAGAGATAATTTGGATTTATTATTAACATTAAAAGTTTGATTCATCATGACTGAAAAATTGCAAAATGCCCTGAATGAGCAAATCACAGCAGAATTATGGTCTGCCAACCTGTATTTATCAATGTCTTTTTATCTGGAAAGAGAGGGCTTTTCCGGAATGGCTCGCTGGATGCAGAAACAGTCTGCAGAAGAGACCGGGCATGCATATGCCATTGCCGGGTACATGATTAAGCGTGAGGCAACCCCGAAAGTAGACAAGGTCGATGTGGTTCCACAAGGTTGGGGTAACCCTGTTGAAGTATTCGAGCATGCTTTGGAGCATGAAAAACATGTTTCCAGACTGATTGATGAGTTGGTACAGGTAGCATCCGAAGAGAAAGACAATGCCACTCAGGACTTCTTGTGGCAATTTGTTCGTGAGCAAGTAGAAGATGAAGCGAATGTACTCAATATTGTTAGTCATCTGAGGAAAGCCGGAGACTGTGCTATCCTTTTTATGGATGCAAAACTGGGTGAACGGGAGTCATAAACCAGAATAATCAATAAAAATAAATAAAATGAAAATAGTAGATTTATTGGGAGGAGAGGCTGAGTACTACCTGAACCATACATGTAAGACGATAGACAAACAACTTATCCATATTCCGGGACCGGATATGATAGATAAGGTATGGATGAATTCCGACAGGAATATCCGTACATTGGAAAGTTTGCAGGCTTTATACGGACATGGACGTCTGGCCAATACGGGCTATGTATCCATTCTGCCTGTAGACCAGGGCATAGAACATTCTGCAGGAGCGTCTTTCGCCCCCAATCCGCTTTATTTCGATCCCGAAAACATCATAAAGCTGGCCATTGAAGGAGGGTGTAATGCCGTGGCATCCACATTCGGTGTGTTGGGCGCCGTGGCACGCAAATATGCACACAAGATACCTTTTATCGTCAAGCTGAACCATAATGAGTTGCTGACTTATCCGAACAGCTACGACCAGGTAATGTTCGGTACGGTGAAAGAGGCATGGAACATGGGAGCCGTAGCTGTCGGTGCTACCATTTATTTCGGTTCGGAACAAAGCCGCCGCCAGATAGTGGAAGTGTCACAGGCTTTTGAATATGCCCACGAACTGGGAATGGCTACTATTCTGTGGTGCTATTTGAGAAACAGCAGCTTCAAAAAGGATGGTACCGACTATCATGCCGCTGCCGACTTGACAGGACAAGCCAACCATATCGGGGTTACCATTAAAGCCGATATCGTGAAGCAGAAGCTCCCATCCAATAACGGCGGTTTCAAGGCTATCGGATTCGGAAAGACAAACGAGTGTATGTATTCGGAACTGACCACTGACCATCCGATAGACCTTTGCCGTTATCAGGTGGCGAATGGCTATATGGGACGTGTCGGATTGATTAACTCGGGCGGTGAATCCCATGGGGAATCCGACCTGCATGATGCTGTCGTAACGGCAGTAGTAAATAAGCGTGCAGGTGGTATGGGGCTGATCAGCGGTCGTAAGGCTTTCCAGAAACCGATGAAAGACGGAGTTCAACTTCTGAACACCATTCAGGACGTATATCTGGATTCTTCAATAACCATTGCATAAAGAAGAAGTATCCATGAAAAGAATAGTGTTATTACGTCATGGCGAAAGCCTATGGAACAAAGAAAACCGTTTTACTGGATGGACGGACGTGGATTTAAGCGAGAAAGGAGTTGAAGAAGCCTGCAAGGCAGGCGATGCATTACGGGAGGCTGGATTTTCTTTTGAGGCAGCTTACACTTCTTACTTGAAACGTGCCGTAAAAACGTTGAACTGTGTCTTGGACCGGCTGGATGAAGACTGGATTCCGGTTGAAAAGACCTGGCGGCTGAACGAGAAGCATTACGGCATGCTTCAGGGACTGAATAAGAGTGAAACAGCGGTCCAATATGGTGAAGAACAAGTACACATCTGGCGAAGAAGCTATGACGTGGCTCCCGCTCCGGTAGGCAAAGATGATCCCCGTAATCCGGGCATGGATATCCGCTATGCCGGTGTACCAGATAGGGAACTTCCCCGTACGGAATCCCTGAAAGATACTATTGGGCGTGTCATGCCTTACTGGAAATGCATCATCTTTCCCGCATTGATGTATAAGGACAGCCTGCTGGTAGTCGCCCATGGTAACAGCCTGCGCGGAATCATCAAGCATCTCAAAGGAATTTCCGATACGGATATTTCCAACCTGAACCTGCCTACGGCAGTTCCTTATGTCTTTGAATTTGACGACAGGCTGGTTCTTGTCAAGGACTACTACCTTGGAAACCCGGAAGAGATACGGAAACGGGCAGAAGCTGTGGCCAAACAAGGGATGGCTAAAAAATAAAAATCTGTCTATCAAGCAGATGCTTTTTTTTAAGTTTTAATTATTAACTTTTAAAGAGGAGGTAAAAATGGTACCTGTAAAAACAAACCAGAATTGGTTACCGAGTATTTTTAACGATTCCTTTGACAATGAATGGATGGCAAGAGCAAACGCTACGGCTCCAGCCATCAATGTGATTGAGAATGAAAAGGACTACAAGGTAGAACTGGCAGCTCCGGGAATGACCAAGAATGATTTTAAGGTAAGTGTGGATGAAAGCAACAATCTGGTAATCTGCATGGAAAAAAAGGACGAGAAAAAGGAGGAGAAGAAAGACGGAAAATACTTGCGCCGTGAATTCTCCTATTCCCGATTCCAGCAGAGTATCCTGCTGCCGGATAATGTGGAAAAAGATAAAATTTCGGCCAAAGTGGAACACGGGGTCCTGTTTATCGATATTCCCAAAGTCGTAGATAAGAAGGTTCAGGAAACCACCAAAACTATTGATGTCAAATAAGATATCTTGATGAGACTCTACAGAAGGCATTTCTTATTATCAGGGAATGCCTTCACCCGGATATTTGAATTCCAAAATAAATATAATGAGAGGATTTGATTTCGATAAAGCGCTGGTAGCCCTTCAGAATGAACTGCATTGTTTTGCATATAAACTGACTGCTGACAAGGATGAAGCAGAAGACTTGTTGCAGGAAACAATGTTGAGGACGTTGGATAATAAGGATAAGTTTGATTCCGGTACGAATTTTAAAGGCTGGATGTATACCATCATGCGCAATGCATTTATCAATAATTGCCGGACAAAGAAAATACGAGGGAATTTATATGTATTATCAGAACCTAAATATCATTTCCTGTTAAGGGACGACTCTTTCATTTTCGTGGATAACGGGCATGATGCAAAAGAGATAAGGGAAGCCCTTAAAACATTGCCTAAAGCACATTATGTCGTTTTTATGTTGTACCGGAGTCAAATATCGGGAAATAGCCGCAAAGATAAGAGTGTCACTGGGTACGATAAAAAGCCGTATCTTTTATAGCAGAAAAAGGCTAAAACAGTTGCTTTCTGATTTTGCCTGATTAATTAAAATATAAAAAACAAATTATGGATAACAAGTATATTGGAATTCTGACTTCCGGAGGGGATGCTTCAGGAATGAACGCGGCTATCCGTGCCGTGACCCGCGCCGCCATTTTTAACGGATTTAAAGTGAAAGGAATTTATAGAGGTTACGAGGGGCTGATTGCCGGTGAAGTGAAAGAACTCACGACGGAAGATGTAAGTAGCATTATCCAGAGGGGAGGCACCATACTGAAAACAGCTCGCTCCGAGACTTTCACCACTCCCGAAGGACGCAAGAAAGCTTATAAGGTCATACAGAAAGAGAACATCAATGCTTTGATAATTATCGGTGGAGACGGTTCCCTGACGGGAGCCCGTATCTTTGCGGAGGAGTATGATGTGACGTGCATAGGATTGCCCGGCACCATTGACAATGACCTATATGGTACCGATTTTACCATAGGATATGATACGGCATTGAACACCATTGTGGAATGCGTGGATAAAATCAGGGACACGGCAACCTCCCATGACCGTATCTTCTTTGTCGAAGTAATGGGGCGTGATGCGGGCTTCCTGGCACAAAACAGCGCAATAGCTTCCGGTGCTGAAGCGGCCATCATCCCGGAGGACAGGACGGACGTGGACCAGTTGGAAACATTCATCGGGCGCGGATTCAGAAAGACGAAAAACAGCAGCATCGTAATTGTGACCGAAAGTCCTGAAAACAAGAATGGAGGTGCCATATATTACGCCGACCGGGTAAAGAAGGAATATCCCGGGTATGATGTCAGGGTTTCTATCTTGGGCCATCTGCAACGGGGTGGTACTCCGAGTGCCAATGACCGTATACTGGCAAGCCGGCTGGGTGAAGCCGCAATCCAGGCCTTAATGGAAGACCAGCGGAATGTTATGATAGGCATACGGAACAACGAGATTGTTTATGTTCCTTTTGTCCAGGCAATCAAAAAGGACAAGACTATTGACAAAAGCCTGATCCGGGTCCTTAACGAATTATCGATATAAAATAGCCGTCAACATGTCAGAAGTTGCTCCCTTAATATCGGATCTTGCCATAATTCTGATTATTGCCGGTATTGTAACCGTCATTTTCAAGTGGCTGAAGCAACCGGTCATATTGGGCTACATTGTAGCCGGTATTATGGCGGGTCCTTCCGTTTCCCTGGTCCCGACTGTTTCCGATCCTGCCAATATCAAAATATGGGCGGACATCGGTGTCATTTTTCTGCTGTTCGCGATGGGACTGGACTTTTCGTTCAAGAAATTGATAAATGTGGGCATTACGGCTATCGTTGCCACTGTCACTATTGTATGTGGCATGATGTTCATAGGTTATACAGCGGGGAATGCAATGGGGTTCTCCCACATGAGCAGTATTTTTCTGGGTGGAATGTTGTCCATGTCGTCCACGGCCATCGTATTCAAGGCTTTCAATGATATGGGACTTCTCCAACAGAAATTCACTGGCATTGTCTTGGGGATTCTTGTTATCGAAGATCTGGTGGCTGTAGTGATGATGGTTGTTCTTTCCACGTTGGCGGTAGGCAAACATTTTGAAGGGAAGGAGATGCTGGAAAGTATATTGAAGCTGGCCGCTTTCCTTATTTTCTGGTCGACATTGGGTATCTATCTGATACCTACCCTGCTGAAGAAGATACGCCGTTTCACCAGCAACGAGATTTTATTGATAACCTCTCTGGGACTTTGCCTGGGAATGGTGATGATTGCGACAAAAGCGGGATTTTCTGCCGCATTGGGAGCCTTTGTCATGGGGTCCCTGCTGGCAGAGACCGTTGAAGCGGAAAAAATCGTACATATCGTACAGCCGGTAAAAGACCTGTTCGCTTCCATATTTTTCGTGTCGGTAGGAATGATGATCGATCCTGCCATGATGTGGGAATATGCCGTCCCTATTCTCATCCTGACATTGCTGGTACTGTCCGGTCAGGTCCTGTTCGGGAGCTTTGGTGTCTTGCTTTCCGGCCAGCCGTTGAAAATTGCCATACAGTCCGGCTTTTCACTGACACAGGTCGGTGAATTCGCATTCATCATCGCATCTTTAGGCGTCAGTCTGAATGTTACGGACAAGTATCTCTATCCGGTCATAGTGGCAGTATCTGTCATAACGACTTTTCTTACCCCCTATATGATACGGCTTTCGGAACCAGCATACCGGTTTATAGACATCCACATGCCTGAATCCCTGAAAGATTATCTCGTACACTATACGTCCGGGGCAATGACTGTAAAACACCAGGGGACTTGGCATAAACTGATCCGGTCTATGCTGGTGTCTGTCACACTCTATCTGGTCGTATGCGTTTTTTTCATCACTTTATATTTTTCCTATGTGCATCCTTTGATTAGGAAAAGTCTGCCGGGAATGGAAGGGAACTTGTTGGGCTTCATCATCATCTTTCTTGTCATATCCCCGTTTCTATGGGCCATCATCATGAAAAGGAACAATTCAACCGAGTTCCGTAAACTCTGGACGGACAACAAGTTCAACAGAGGGCCTTTGGTATCAATAGTACTTGTCAAAATACTGATCTGCACGATTATCATGATGAGTATCATTACCCATCTTTTCAATGTTGCCTTGGGAGCCGGGTTGGTAGTCTCTTCCATTATCATTGCCGTCATTTATTTTTCCAAGCGGATCAAGAAACGGTCGCTGACTATAGAGAGACAATTTATGGCAAACTTTCAGGGGACGGACGGGAATGTACTTTCTACAGAAAGTGATACAGGCTCCACCCTTGGCAGCAATATCCCGTTCAAGGAATTACATTTGGCGGATTTCACAGTATCCCCTGATTCCATATATGTGGGCAGAACATTAAAAGAAAGCAGCTTGCGCACCTTGTTTCAGATAAATGTGATTTCAATCACCCGTGGAGAAAAACGCCTGGATATACCACAAGGGGAAGAACATCTCTATCCATATGACAAGGTTACGGTCGTAGGTACGGACCGGCAGTTGGAAAGCTTCCGGACATCCATGGAGCAAAAGAAGGTAGAAAGGAACGGGAACGGAACATCCTCGCAGGATGAGATGGAAATAGGGCAATTTCCTGTCGAAGGAGGTTCACCATTGATCGGAAAGACGATCCGGGAGGCAGACATATCGGATAGCATCATTATCGGAATAGAGAGGAGTACCGTGAATATTATGAATCCAGACCCTGATACAATTTTCAAGGAGAATGATACGGTATGGATTGTCGGTAAACGAAAAATAATAAAAGGACTGAATAAAGATTAGGACTTATTTAATTAAAATGTCATGGAATATTCAAGTTATAATGTAAATACCCCTCAGTGGAGGGAGATTACAGTAGGTTCACATCTTCCTGCAGAACTGCGGAAACTTGCAGAAATCGCACATAATCTCTGGTGGACATGGAATGATGACGCAAAGAAACTGTATTGTGATTTGGATTCGGAACTTTGGAAAGAGGTGGAACAGAATCCGGTATTGTTTCTGGAGCGGATAAATTATGAGAAGCTTGTAGCGCTGGCACATGATGAGAACTTTGTCTATAAAATGGATGCCGTCTATTCCGCCTTCAAAAAATACGTCGATGTGGAACCGGATCACCAGCGCCCGTCAATAGCTTATTTCAGCATGGAATACGGCTTGGATGAAGTCCTTAAGATATATTCCGGCGGTTTGGGTATGTTGGCGGGGGATTACCTGAAAGAGGCGTCGGACAGCAATGTGGACCTTTGTGCCATAGGACTTTTGTACCGTTACGGTTATTTTGACCAGTCGCTTTCCATGGACGGCCAGCAGACAGTCAATTATAAAGCGCAGAATTTCGGGCAGCTCCCGATTGAAAAGGTAATGCAACCGGATGGGAAACAACTGGTAATCCACGTCCCCTATGCCGACAGTTTTGTGGTACATGCCAATGTCTGGAAAGCCAGTGTGGGGCGTATTCCCCTTTATCTGCTGGATACGGACAATGAACTCAACAGCGAGTTTGACCGCCCTATCACTCACCATCTGTATGGAGGCGACTGGGAGAATCGGCTAAAACAGGAAATACTGCTTGGCATAGGCGGGATGATAACGCTGAGAGCTTTAGGTATAACGAAAGATGTATATCACTGTAATGAGGGGCATGCCGCACTGATCAATATCCAGCGGCTTTGTGATTACATAAATGGCGGCTTGAATTTCGGGCAGGCCATGGAGCTGGTACGTGCTTCCTCACTTTATACCGTACATACTCCCGTACCCGCTGGTCATGATTATTTTGACGAAGGGCTTTTCAATAAATATATGAAGGGATATCCTGGCAAGTTGGGTATAACCTGGGATAACCTGATGGATCTCGGGCGTCACAATCCGGGAGACAAGGAGGAACGTTTCTGCATGTCTGTCTTCGCCTGCAAGACCTGCCAGGAGGTAAACGGTGTCAGCAAGTTGCATAAATCGGTATCCCAGCAAATGTTTGCGCCGATCTGGAAGGGATACTTCCCGGAAGAGAACCATGTGGGTTATGTAACCAACGGGGTACATCTGCCTACCTGGTGTGCGGCAGAATGGAAAAAGCTTTTCAAGGACAATTTTGATGAGAATTTTTTCTGCGACCAGTCCAATCAGAAAATCTGGGAGGCCGTCTATGGCATCCCAGATGAAGAGATATGGAATACCCGGTTAAAACAGAAAGCAAAATTGCTGGACTATATCAAAAGCAAATGCAGCAAGGACTGGCTCAGGAGTCAGGTTGATCCGGCATTGAGCGTTTCCATTTTTGAGAGATTCAATCCCGATGCTCTTCTAATAGGCTTCGGACGCCGTTTTGCTACATATAAGAGGGCTCATCTTCTGTTCACGGATATAGACCGACTTGCCAGGATTGTGAATAATCCGAAATATCCGGTACAGTTCATCTTTGCAGGAAAAGCCCATCCCAATGACGGTGCCGGGCAGGGGCTGATCAAGCAAATCGTGGAAATATCCCGGCGTCCGGAATTTTTAGGTAAAATCATATTCTTGGAGAATTACGACATGGACCTGGCACGCCATCTTATCTCGGGGGTGGATATCTGGATGAACACCCCTACGCGGTTGGCAGAAGCTTCGGGTACGTCGGGCGAGAAGGCATTGATGAACGGTGTGCTTAATTTCTCCGTGCTGGACGGTTGGTGGTATGAAGGATACCGTAAGGATGCTGGATGGGCACTGACTGATAAAAGGACTTATCAGAATGAACAGTACCAAAACCAGCTGGATGCCGAAGCCATCTATTATTTGTTGGAGCATGACATCCTGCCACTGTATTACGAGTATGGGGGGAAGAACTATTCGGAAGACTGGGTCAAGTATATCAAGAACTCAATCGCACAAATCGCTCCCCATTTTACCATGAAAAGACAGTTGGACGACTACTATGACAGGTTCTATAACAAGCTGTCAGAGCATTTCCACATTCTGGCAGCCGACAACTTTGCGAAGGCGAAAATGATGGCTGACTGGAAAGCAAACGTCCGAAGCAGATGGGATGCCATAGAAATCAAATCCATAGAGGCTGGGAATGGGCTGAATGCCACGGTTGAAGCCGGAAAGGAATATGAGGTGACGGTTGTCGTTGATGAGAAAGGCCTGGATGACGCAATCGGAATAGAATCGGTCATTATCAGGCGTGAAGACGGTCAGGATCACATATATGAGGTTATTCCCCTTTTGCCGGTTTCCAAGAATGGGAATTTATATACCTTTAAGGCGACATCCGGTATTTTCAACGCTGGAAGCTTCAAGCAGGCCTTCCGTATGTATCCCAAGAATGCTTTGTTACCTCACCGACAAGATTTCTGTTATGTACGATGGTTTTAATGAACAGTAAAAGGATATGCAAAAACAACGTATGAGCGGGCAAAATCAAAAAACAGATAAACGGATAGCATGGCCGATCATCATCATGAACTTCACGGGAGTGTATGACTACGAGGCGTTTGCCCGGAACAATAAATTTATATGGCTGGATTGTCGTCATCTTTATGGTACAGATGGCTACTGTGATAGGGAGGGGGCTTTGGCTTTGAAGGGGATGATTGCTGATTATCCGGCGGAGGGAGTCCATTTCATCGATTCAGGCAATTATCATTATTTGACTAAATTCTGGACAGACAAACTTGAAACTCCGTTTTCGCTGATTGTGTTCGACCACCATCCCGATATGCAGCCACCGTTGTTTGACAACATACTTTCTTGCGGAAGTTGGGTAAAGGATATATTGGACCATAACAACAACTGCAAGAAAGTAATTATCGTAGGTGCTTCAGACAAACTGATACAGGCTGTGCCGAAAGGATATGAAAGACAAGTTCGGTTTTACAGTGAAACTACGCTCATGCACGAAGAGGGTTGGCAGAACTTTTCTTCCGGACATATCAACGGACCGGTTTACATTTCCATAGACAAGGATGTCTTGAAGCCGGCTTCGGCAGCAACAAACTGGGATCAAGGTTCTCTCAGCTTATGGGAATTGGAGAAACTGCTGGCTGTTATTCTTCAGAAAGAACAGGTAGTGGGCATTGACATCTGTGGGGAATGCTCCACAACACTCAATCTTTTTGAAGAAAAACGGGAAACCGTCATGGATAGCCAGGCAAACAAAGAATTGCTCAGATTTATCCGGTCATCCTCCGGCCTTCAATAGAATTAGTTTTTTTGTTATTATAATTATCATATAAAAATAAAATAATTTAGCTTTATGGAAACAATTGTTCGTAGAATTGGACTTGTTGCACACGATGCAATGAAAAAAGACATGATAGAGTGGGTTCTCTGGAACTCGGAACGTCTGATAGGACATAAATTCTATTGTACGGGTACAACCGGTACACTAATTAAAAAAGCCCTTGAAGAAAAACATCCTGAAATCAAATGGGATATCACAATCCTGAAATCTGGTCCTTTAGGAGGTGACCAGCAAATTGGTTCGCGGATCGTAGAAGGAGAAATAGACTATCTGTTCTTTTTTACAGATCCGATGACACTACAGCCGCATGATACGGATGTGAAAGCATTGACCAGACTGGCTGGAGTTGAAAATATTGTTTTCTGCTGTAACCGTTCGACTGCGGACCACATTATTACGAGTCCCTTATTCACTGACCCAACTTACGAACGTATTCACCCGGATTACACCAATTACACGCAGCGTTTTGAAAACAAGGGAATCATATCTGAAGCAGTGGAGCAAGTGAAAAAGCGGAGGAATAAAAGTGAGAATAACATTTCTAAATGAACTGTAATAAGTAGTAGAATATTTATAAGGCTATCTAAGAAACAAGTTGTTTACATCTTTCAGAATAGGTATCAGCTGAATAGTAATCTGCTAAGTTTGTGTCAAAACGTTGGCACAAACTCTTTTATATTTTACAGTTCTGCTATATTTTCTTTTGGCTATGCTGCTTTTTCCTCATGCATTTGGCAACAAGTTGCTATATTCCAATTATATCGGGTTATAAATAGTCCCATAAACATATATTTGGCAACTGTAATGAGCCCCTTTCCTTCTTTTATCAGTTTAGCACACATTTTTTTGATATTAAAGGCTATAGCAAAGAAAGCAAAGTCCATTGTAACCTTGTCTTCTCCCACATGCCGGAATCTTCTGTATGCCATGTTGTATTTTATTTGTCCAAACACAGCCTCTGGTTCTATACACCTCCTGCCTCTATGCTTGATACCTTCTTCTGAGAGCAACCTTTCCCGTGCCTGCCGTTTGTATTGATTTAATCGGTGGTTGACTTCTATAATACGGTTCCCCCGAGCTTTAAAGCAACTGCCACGCAAAGGGCAACCTTCGCATCTTTTTGCTTTATACCGGGCACTTTCGGTGATGTATCCGCTCGCTGTCTTGTCACGTTTGGTTCCTATACGGTTCATGTGCTGTCCCATAGGACAAACGTAATAATCCTCTTGGGCATTGTAATGGAGACTTTCGGCATGGAACGGGTTGGGAGTATAACGGGGACGCTGTTCTTTATGGAAGTAATTGTACTTGATGAAGGCTTCTATCCCATTCTCCTGCATGAACCGGTAATTTTCTTCCGAACCGTAACCGGAGTCTGCCACACAGATATTCGGTAAACGGTTATAGCGGTACTGGAAAGAGTGGAAAAAAGGTATGAGGGTCAGTGTATCGGTAGGGTTGGGAAACAGACGGAAGTCTGTGATGAATTGGTTTTCAGTACCTATTTGCAGATTATATCCGGGTTTGGTCTGCCCGTTCTTCATGGCATCTTCTTTCATGCGCATGAATGTGGCACCAGGATCGGTCTTGGAATAGGAGTTACGTTCTCCAAGGGTATCAAGGTGATTATCGTATTCTATCAGCTTGTCACGATACCCTTCAAGTTCCATGACCTGCTTCTTCTTTTTGCGCAGGGCTTTCTTTTCTTCCTTATCCTTTGTTGCAGGCTGGCGTTCCAGGGCTTCTTTAAGTTCATCCACTATGTCAGAGAGCATGCAGGGAGTAAACTCCACGGATGTGTCTTTTATAGAGTTCTCCTGTGCAATGGCTTCATCCACCTGCTCCAAGAGAATACGGATTTTATCCATTAGTCTCGTACGGTTCCGTTCGACTGTCTTGCGCCAGACAAAAGTATATTTGTTGGCTTTGGATTCAATCTTGGTGCCGTCGATATACTCCACATCAAGGCTGATGAAACCTTTATCGGCAAGGACAAGAACCAACTGGGTAAATACATTATTTATTTCCTCCTTTACACGGTTACGAAAACGGTTGATCGTGATAAAATCCGGATGCTCATTACCGGCAAGCCAAATATAATGAATGTCACGAAGGAGGTGCTTCTCTATTTTACGGCAAGAATAGATATTATTCATGTAGGCGTAGATTATCACCTTAAGCATCATTTTAGGATGATAAGGACAACGGCCCGTTTCCTTATAAAGCTTCTTGAAACTCTCAAGATTGAGATTGTCAATAACAGCATTCACGATGCGGACCGGGTCGGTCGCAGCTATGTTTTCATCAATTCTTTGTGGAAAAAGAACGGTTTGGTTGGGAATGTAAGGACGAAAATGCAACTTTGCCATAACGAAAAACTTTATACCTAAAGATACGAAAACTTTGGGTAATAACAAAGCCCGGGCTTGAGAAAGTCTGGGCTTTGCGCATAAAAAAAGGCTGTGCCAGCATTTTGACACAACCTCGTGTTTATTTATTAAAAGAAGTTGACGTTACTTCCCTTTTCCTTGTCTTTACTACAAGCGAAGGCAAACTACACCCTAACATAATAAAATGAACTTGTTTATTTTATTCTACTCTCGGTTTGCATTATCTTTGCATGCATGGAAAATAAGGAGATAAAAGAATCGTTTGATATTTTGTTGACTGTCTGCCGCATCGATGATAACAAGCTCGACATAGCCTATAAACAAATGCGTGACCTGCTCGAACGCCTCTGCCGTAGCCAGATGCAGAACGAAAGCCTGCAAATGACCGACCTGTCCGCACGAATCAGTTTTGTAGCTGCACGCACCGGTTTATCAGCCGTAGAACAGAATCGCCTGCATACTTTCCGCCTGACTTCAAATGGCGTACTGAACCGTAGAACAGAGCCCGAACGGGAAAAATTATTGCGCGACGCAAAGACTCTCGCTTTTTTCCTGAAAAAACTCTCGGGAACCGACATTCCGGATGAATCTGTCTCTTATACACATCTGACGCTGCC
>ENA-OZFE01000372-OZFE01000372.1-human-gut-metagenome-genome-assembly--contig:-NODE-372-length-19085-cov-4.071886_pt1 | contig 19085 bp, 9 predicted proteins | sample MGYA00245077_ERZ653627 | MGnify/ENA primary metagenome ERZ653627 (study PRJEB26926, sample SAMN06165121) | human gut metagenome | biome: ENVO:00009003; feature: ENVO:2100002; material: ENVO:00002003...
CGAGATGCAGCGTAGTCTCGTGGGCTCGGAGATGTGTATAAGAGACAGCCACCAATGTTACTGTTACCGGCCTTACCCCAAGTAGCTCTCAGCTTCAAGTTGGAGATGACATCGGAAACCGGCTCCATGAATTTCTCGGAAGATACAATCCATCCCAACGCCACGGCGGGGAAGAAGCCGAAGCGCTTGCCTTTGGCAAAGTTCTCGGAGCCGTTGTAACCGAAGTTCAGCTCGGCAACATAGCGGCTGTCGTAAGTATAAGAGAATCTTCCGGCTATGCCTTGGGTACGATAGGGAAGCGCATCACCATTGTCATACTCCTTCTGGTTGTAGAGGAACATGGCGTTCACATCGTGCACTTTGCCGAAAATGCGGTTGTACGAGAACATTCCTTCCAGATAGATGGACTGATCGCCCCATTTAGCTCCTTTTTCATAGCCCAGGAACTCTTGTCCGGTGGTCTGCACATCAGTGATGATGTTGCCCTCTGCATCGCGTGCGGTGGCGGGATTGTAGTAATAGGGGTTCTTGGAACGTGTCACGGAAGTTGCCGAGAACTTGTCAAAAGAGAAGGTTCCCTTGAACTTCAGTCCCGGTGTGATGAACTTCAAATCCTGTTCCAACGATACTAGGGATTCAATCTTATTGTGGTTTAGTTTTTCGTATCCACGCTGTGTGGCCCACGCCCAAGGGTTCTCTTTGTGCATCACACGGGGAATGCGTCCATCGGCATAGATGGCCGGATGCACGTAAGGAGGTACACGCATGGCTTGATAGAAAATGCCCTGATTGGTTTCCGTGTCTCCCGGAGGAGCGTTACGGGTTTGCAGGAACACGCCCACATTGGCACGGAACAAGGTAGTGGGAGTCACATTCACATCTACATTGGAACGTACCGTATATCGGCTCACCTTCAGGGAAGAGTCCCACTCCTGGTTCTTGTCGCGTTCAATAATACCGTTCTCATTGTAATATCCTGCCACCAACGCATAGCGAAGGATGTCCGTACCACCGTTGACGCTAACGTTTGCCTTCGTGTTGTCTGCATGGTCTTTGGAGATGATGTCCCACCAATTCACATCGGGATAGAGTTCCGGGTCGGTCTGATTCTTGTAGTTCAGCAAGGTGGCTTCGCTGGCAAAGGGGGCTCTACCTTGCTCGGCATACATTTCGTTAATCAATTCCAGATACTTCACACTGCCGATGTAATCGGGTATCTTGATGGGTTGCGTAAAGGAGTGTTCGAAGCGGACGTTCACCTGCGGCTTTCCAATCTTACCACGCTTGGTCTCAATCATCACTACACCGTTGGCACCGCGCACACCGTAGACGGCACTAGCGGCGGCATCCTTCAACACAGAGAAGGAGGCGATTTCTTCAGGATCGATGTCGTGGAGCGAACGCTCGACGCCGTCCACCAATACCAGCGGATTAGTATTGCCGGTAAAGCTACTGATACCACGAATCCAGAAGTCGGAGTTATTGAACCAAGGGTCACCACTACGCTGAACCGCAATCACACCGGGAACCATACCCGCCAGGTTGTTACTGAGCGAACGGCTGGGAGCCGCGGCAAGCTTGGCAGGCTCGATATTGGTGATGGAGCCGACCACAGAAGCTTTCTTCTGCGTTCCGAAGCCCACTACCACCACTTCATCAAGGGCTGCCACGTCTTCTTCCAAAGCTACATCAAGCACTCCTTTGGAACCTACCGCTACCACTTTGTCCTTGAAGCCGATATAAGAGAATCTCAATGACGGCTTATTACTTTTCAACGTAATCGTATACGTACCGTTGATGTCCGTCACCACACCATTGGAGGGGTCTGCCGCCTCCGTCACATTCACACCGATGAGCAACTCACCCTGTGCATCCATCACACGTCCGGTCACCTTCTTAGGCGACTGGGCAAATGCCGAGCTACTGATGCACAACAGTAGCATCAGCATCCAGCCCACAAATTGCTTTTTGGGAATATTCTTCATTTCGTACCTTTATTAATGATTTATTGAATTTGCTGCTCCGTAGAACTATTCTTCCATAGTCGTGCCATTATAGTGGCACAACTTTGCCAATATAGAGGCACAGTCTTGCCACTATAGTGGCAAGACCCCGGATATAAATATCAGCCTATGAATGTATAGAAAAGAGCGCTACCAAAGCTTACTCGTTGCCCCACAGAGTGGCTTTGTTACCCTTGGACTTACGCCAAGCGTCACGCCAACGATGTATGTCCATGTGATTGATGAAAGGCTTCGGTGCTCTTTGTGCTTTCGTAGGAGCTTCTGGAAGAGCAACGGCTGAATCTTGATACCAATAGGCAACGGTTGCTAAATCCAACGTCAAATTATTATTAGAACCATGCTCTATCGTTCCTTTAACACTCTTCTCAAAGAAGATGGGATCAGCTATGAAGAAGCGGTAAACATGGGTACGTCCCAACCAGCCGATGTCATTATTTACACGAGGATACCCGAAATAAGGATGCGAGAATGCCTCTTTAGGACACCAGGAAGTATTGAAAAAATCTTCCGTACCCGTTCCTATCAATGAAGGTGTTTTTTCTCCGTCAATGAACCACATATCATCCCCTTCACCATACCACATAGTAGTAGGACAGTGTACATAGTAGTTAATACCAACGAAATGACCTTTTCCTTGTGTCTCTACAAACACGTAATTGTCCTTACCGGTAGTATTCGGTTTCTGCTCTCCGGTAAGCCCCCATTCCGTTTCACCTTCGGGAAGGGCCTCCGTGAGGTTATGGTTGTACCACGCATGGAATCTGCCCATATCTTTGGGAAGCTTGTCCATTTCCAGATAATCTACATAGAAATAGAAGGCATCGATATTCCTGTCACTTTGATTCTCGATTTCAATACGTGCTCCCTTTTCAAAAGGCATGGTAAAGTAGCAAGACATTCCGGTACCGTTTTCAGGACCTGATGAAAGAGGCAATGATGCATAATTATATCTTTCGTCCCATCCTTGCCCAAAGAAAGGTCCGATAGGAGACTCTACAGAGGGATAATCGTTGCCATCCCAATACATACGGATAATAATATCATTTCTGCTCAACGTGGGAGGAGGAGGCGCAATGGTTACCCAAATATGGTTGATGGCCCCTGCTCCCTTGATGTCTGCAATGATACGTTTCTCACCCGGCTTGAAAGGTTCCAGATGATCTCTGTTGCCTCCGGTAGGGTCTGTACTGGAGATTCTTTTGTTCTTTACACCCGATTTCAACTTTGCCAAGTCAAACATTTCATTCGTCATGTTCGACTGTGCAAAAACAGCAGGAAAGTACAATCCCAAAACAAGGGAAAGCAACAAACTGAATTTTGTAATTCTTCTCATGATTTTTTGTTTACATTGATTAATTAGATGATTAGTATTCCAATAAATAGGGTTTCTCATTGAATGTTTTCCACAGCAATTCTCCAAACAATGTATTGGCCCATGCAAACCAGCTCCTTGTGAATTTCTTGGGGTCATCCTTGTGGAATGACTCGTGCATGAATCCGGTACCGGCATGCGTTTTCTGGAGCATCCGGATACATTGCTGTAACTCTTCATCGTTTTGAGCGGTCAGGGCTTTCATTATCAGACTCATCGGCCATATCATGTCTGTACCAATATGATGTCCTCCTATCCCTTCAAAATAAGAGCCTTTAAAGAAATAAGGATTGTATTCCGACCACACGAATCTTCTGGTATTGGCATAAATTGCATCATCACTATCAACACCACCCAGATAGGGTAACGCCAGCAGATTAGGGACGTTGGCATCATCACTAAGATAAGCCGATCCAAAGCCATCTATTTCAAAAGCATAGATTTTACCGAACTTCGGATGATTCACCACGGCATACGTCTGTAAAGCATTATAAACTTCTTTACTCAACGCCAACAGTTCATCAGCCAATACATTGTCTTTGGTTATCTTTTGAACCATTTCGGAAGCCTGCCTCAAACTGGCCACCGCAAAGAAATTGGACGGGACGAGAAAAGGAAAGATAGTGGCATCATCACTAGGCCTGAAAGTAGAACAAATCAATCCGACCGGATTTACTTTATAGCCCACTCCACCCATAGGAACAGCATCTATAGCCCATTCCGAAGTTCTGCGAAAGCTATAAGGCCCGTTACCATGTTTTCTCTGCTGTTCCTTGCAGACTCTTAAAATGGTTTCTATCGCCTTCTTCCATTGCGCATCGAAAGGAGAAGCATCATTTGTCTTTTTCCAGTATCCATATGCCAGGCGAATGGGATAGCAAAGCGAATCCAATTCATACTTACGTTCGTGAATACCCGGTTTCATCTCCGTATGATCGCTGTTCCACCTTGTATACTTCGTATCATCATCATAAAAGGCATTGGCATACGGATCCTTCAATATAAAGGAAGTCTGCTTATTGATAACGCCAATTATCAGTTTCTGCAGGTTCTTATCTTCAGACATGAAATCCAAATACGGATATACTTGGGCAGAACTATCCCTTAACCACATGGCATCAATATCACCGGTAATCACATATGTATCCGGTCGGCCATCCTTTTCTGAATAAAAAACGGTTGTGTCCAACGTATTCGGAAAACAATTCCCAAACAGCCAGCCCAGTTCTTCATTCTTGACCTTCTGTTTAAAAGTAGCAATGGCCTTTTCAATGGCAGGACTTTTGAAGTTCCTTTCCGATATAGGCTTCCTTACTGTTGGAAACGACGAAAAAGAGGTAGCTGTCGAAGCTACGCCTGAATTCGCAAACATCAAGTTTTTATTCAGCGCATATCCTGCCCCCAAAAGGCCCACTCTCTTTATAAAATTTCTTCTGTTCATGCTATAAATCCATTGATTAAAAATATTATCCTGGAACAATCTTCTTATCCTAACAAACTAACAACTGATTGAAATACAATTTCAACTGATAAACATCACCCTTATAACCTTCTGATATGTAATAGCGCTCCTCCATCCTTTGCCAGATTCAGTTCAATGATATCCTTCCTTGTAACTTTCCGTACCTGTCTGTCCAGATTGTTTGGATTCCGCTCCACATCCTCCGCATCGGTATAGATCGTTGCCTGGTAGTCCCCCTCACTAAGGAAGTCCAATTCCAATTTCAGATCCCTTTCCGTACCGTTGTTCAGCGAGCCTACCCACCAGTCCGAACCGCTCCTGCGGGCCACCGTGACATGCTCATTCATCCTTGCCAGCGGAACTCTTATCTCATCCCACGTTCCCGGCACGGTACGGAGCACCTCGAACCCCGGTTGACCTTCATAAGCCTTTGGCGTATCGCACAACGAGGTAAGATGGTTTTCCAAAACCACATACATGGCCAACATATGGCAGCGCGTGCTCATTACATGAGGATTTACATACTGTATCTTGAACTCCGAGCGCGGCAGTGCCCTGAACCCTCCCAGGTGATAGTCCGTCGCTCCCGCCAGCATCCTGGTGAAGGGTATCGCAATGTCATGGTCCGCATTCACCAGCGTGTCCCATTTGCATACTTCATAGTTGAGTGTCCCTTCCCGTGTGAATTCATTCGGATACGTCCTTACCAGTCCGGAAGGCTTGCTCGACCCATGGAACTGTATGAACAGTCTGTGTCTTGCCGCACATTCCAGTATCTCTTCTTGGATACGTATCATTTCTTGGTCATTACGGTCCATAAAGTCCACCATGAGTCCCCTGACCCCCCATCCCTCATAGAGCGCAAAGGCTTCTTCGAGTTTGTCGTACAACGGTCTCCAGTGTACCCACAGATGTATGCCAACCCCCTTGCTTCTTGCATATTCCACAATTCTCGGCATGTTCAGGCACGGTATCGGTTTTGTAACGTCCGCATTGGGTCCCGCCCATCCGAAATTGAAGTTGTCATCATAGTACCAAGGAGTCTCCGCATATCCGTAGATTCCATGTGCATCCAAGCCATTGCGTGCTGCAAAATCGATGTAGTACTTGTTTGTATCGAAGTTGTTTCCCGGAGAGAACGTGCTGTCCGGCACGACATTCCCGTTCCACCATGTGAACGTGGTCCTGCAAGGCTTAATCCATGAAGTGTCTTCAATCCTGCAGGGCCCGTTCAGGCTTGTTAGTATATTCGTCTCCAGCAATCCTCCCACCCGGTCTGCAACGGAGATTACGCGCCACGGGGTACGGTGCGGGAAACTGTCTGTCTCGACCTTTATCTTCTCCTGCCCCAGTTTTGGCGAGAGCTTTCCCACCAGTCCACCCTTCTCCTTCACCAGGTACATTCCCGCATAGTCCCTTATGGCCGCTTCAGTTATAGCCACTGCCACCCCGTTGTCGAACTCGAATGTCGCCGGCATCTCTATCAGCCTTTTCCTTGCCACCTTGTCATATCTTACATGGCTGTATACCCCTTCGTGTGTATTCACATACCCGGGCAGGTACATGAGCAACGCCATCGGGTTTCCTTGCAAGTTGAACTGTGTCCTTTCATCATACATCACGTATGAATCCCATGCTTTCTGTTCCGGAAATTCATATCTGAATGCTATCCCGTCATCGAATGCCCTTACAACCAGGTTTATCAGACGGCCGGAATCTGACCGTTCCTGCATGGGAACGGTCATTTCATTGCAACGGCTACGTACACTACTTGTCTTGCCGACAATGAGCTTGTATGTCTCATCAATCTTTTTACGCTGCACCTTTCCTGCTTTAAGATTCCTTCCGAACTCTCCGCTATCAAAGCTGAAACCAAGCAAAGAATTTGCTATAAGAGACTGCTTCCTATAGTCGATGTCATATGAAACACTCTCCGGCGTTACTTTCAGAGAAAATCTAAGTTTTCCGTCAGGAGACGATACAGACATTCTCTGCTGTGCAGAAACAGCTATAAAACAAAATAGTGCAACACACAAAACAAGAAGTTTCTTCTTCTCTGTCATCTTAATCTGTCTTTGATTGTACATCCCTATCCTAATTGACCTCAATCCACAATCTTGCCTGAAACATTATAGCGTTTCACATCAATGTTGCCATAAACCACGTTCAACACAGGCTTTCCTGCTTTCCATTCAATAGTTCCGAAACCGGTATCAGTACTGATGAAACTTTTGAAATCACCAATCTTAGAATTGATGTACATGGTTTTGTCAACAGCATCATACCGCACTCCTGTAAGCCCCTGCAACATTCCATAGCTTGCCATGGCACGTGCATACCAGTGGCCGCACTCTATCTCATTGAATGGGTTTCTTACTCTTCCATCATATCTCTCACGGCATTCACAGACAATATCCAAGCCCTTTTCCACCTCACCTTTCATCATCAAATGACTGGCAACCTGATATTCGATACCGGTCCAGACTTCATTGCTGTATACAAAAGGCAGTGACAGCATACCACCCTTCGGCCATGTGCAAAGCAATAATCCGCCATCCTTACCACAAGCATACACCGGTCTTTGAGGATTGAAATGGTCTACCAAGTCATGTTTCAGATTGTATTTGTGTACGGCCACCAGATGGCTCCTGACCTTTTCATTGTCCAGCACTTCATCCAGTCCGCATACGGAAGCCATCCACATCCCTAAAATTCCATCGGACAGACAACCGGTACCGTATTGGTATTTTGGCCCTTCTTCCTTCAGCAATTTCAGGGCCTCATCGGAATAACTTCCCCCGAAAGACATTACATCAACCGGATTGGGAGCCTGAAGCCCTTCCCACTGAATCTTCTGTATGAAATATTCTCCATCGAAGAGTGCAGTTTCCATATATTTCTTGCCCTTTGACAGCAGGGCCGTATATTCCTTAACGGGTTGCTTCAGCTCCTTGCCCATCTCTATAAACGCAGTCAAAGCTCCCAAATAGAAACTTGTACACATGCCGTCCGGTCCCCAGAACTCGATGTCATAAGTATTGTGGTGCGGCTCTTCAAGATAGCCCTTATGCAAGGGGTCCCATGTACGGATGCAATAGTCAAGACTCTTTTTCACTGCCGGGAAAAGGTCTTTCATCCACTGTGTATCCCCGCTGATACGCCATTCACGGTAAACTTTCATAATCCCGCCCAACTGTCCGTCGGCAGCAGCATGGAAGTTGTGAGGCGGTGCCGAAATAGGCAAGTTGACTCTAAAATTCTGGTGTCCTTCCGTATTCTGGCTTACCCTGAATTCCGTTTCACGCAAGGTTCTTTCCAAAGACGGGAACAAATGGGGCAAAGCCTGTGCATAGTTCCACACATGCGTACAACTTCCGTGACAAGAGCCAAAAGAATCCTGGCATCCTTCCCAAGCCCAAAATCTTCCATCCCATTGACGTAATACCGTAGGAGATTTCAATATAGTTAAATTAGCAGCAACAGCCTCCAGTACTTCTGCCGGCAAAGAGGAACTATAGAATGCATCACTGAACAGCCGGCTGTTCTTTTCCAGCATCGCCTGGTTTGCATCCCAATAGCCGATAACCTCATTCAAACTCTTGAAGCGCTCCGAGTACCAAGGTCTGTAGGTAGCTTCGACATCTCCTTCATCTGCCAGGAATTGTTTTTCTTCTTCAGAAGAATCCACAACCTGCCAGTCTCCCCAACTGTTACTTTCAAAATCGGCAAGTAAGGTGGATGTAGAAGACAAGTTGTAAATATCTTCATTCCTATTGTCTGTCAACACAAACTGGTCGGCCAGAATATGTCCCCACGGGTAAACATCCAAATCAATGACTTTCACAAAAGCCTTCTTTCCTTGATAAGGTTTCAAATCCCATACGGTTTCACTCAGAGTCTCCGTCTGATTTCCGACCGCCGTCTCTACAATCTTTCCGTCTACTACAAGATTTACAGAAGTACGGTCAGCCTGACTGCCTCCACCTACCAGAAACTTCAGATATCTTTTCCCAATATTGAACTCAGGAGACTGAATAATACCCGTCAGTCCATCTCCACCCTTATCGAACGAGTTCAGCAACTGCTTGCCGACAAAGCCGCTCACAGGTTGCTGACCGGAAGCCGTTCCCTTGCAGGGCATCCCCGTAAATGCCTGTCCTACCTTTCTGGCACCACCGATAGAAAGGTTTGAATCGGGCAGATACCAGCAGAAGTTTACCTTGACTGTTTTTGTCTTCTCCCGGCTGCAACGTCAGCGGAACATAAACAGACGCTCCCGGAGCAACACCCTTAACCGGCTGCTTATCAGCGATCCGCCCATAGCGAATATTATCCCAAACCACAGTCTGCGGATCGAACCAGGCACCACGGAACCAACAATGGTCTACAACAGCAGCAGCATTGTCCACATAAATAGCTAGCCCACTGTTGTTCTGATCGGATTCTAAAACAAACCCGTTCTTTACTCCTCGGATAGTACCCTGACCATCAATGAAATTTTTGGTATTATAAGAAAACACGGTTTCGATAGCCTTATCGGAAGTGTTTGTAAACTGATATTCCAGTACTCCAACCGGTAAGCTGGAATTGTCCGCATCCGTCGGAATAAAAGGACTCCAACCCGTAATCTTTGCCACCAAAGGCATATCCTTGTCTCTTAAATCAATAGTCGCAAAAGGAAAACGTGTCTGGAAAACCGCCTCCTCAAAGCGGGGAAGGCCATATGTCTTGTCTCCCCTACCTAAACCACTCTGTGCAGGACCAAATAACTTCCAAGTCGGAACCTGCCCTTCCAATACCTTTGCTCCGTTCTCAACCCCCTTTACATAAATCGCAGCAAAGGTATACGGCTCATTCATCACATCAGGATGGTGTCTGAGAGACACATGCGAAATGGCACCGGTTCCCTCCAAACAGAACATTCCGGCGCCGATTCCCCCTATAGGAAATGCAATCTTATCCAGATATTCCTTTTGATACTTACCGTTAAACTCCCGCCCTTCACTGTTCTGGGACATTGCTTTACCCGGAAACAGTATAGCCACATTAAATAGGGCCAATAAAGTTAAAGTTGATCTTACCATAGTTGAATTATTAATGTTAACGAATCATTATTCTATTTTTCCAAATTTATCAAGGATGCGGTTGTACGCTTCAGCCGCTGCTCCATTTCCCCAATCATAGATTGTAAACTCACCCATACCTTCACCTGCCGGATTTGTACGGCCGCCATGCCCGTAATTTTCCATCATGAATCCATAATCCTCTGAAGCAAAGAACGGATGAACTTTTTCCCATTGCTGTTTGGTTTGAGGATTTTCAGTACAATACATCATTACAAAAGATGCCTTAAGTGCAGCATATCCCCGTTCTATATACTCTGGCTTACCAAGAAGTTTTCCATATTGAATAATGAGTTCGGAAAAAAGACTTTCGCGTGAATCATTCCATTCACCATCGGCATTCAACACACCAAAACCACCCAATACATTTACATACATGTATGGCGGCTGCCACGATGCTTGGGTCATCAGCAATTCATCAAGTGTACGCTGTCCATAATCAAGATATTCTTTATTTGAGGTAAGACGATAGCACTCCAGTAAGGCTTCAGCTGTCCAGAACATTGAAAAATTATTCTGTTTATGCATATTGTTCCGCAAAACTTTTTTACCTACCAAGTTATCCGAACCGTAACGAGAACAAGACCAATAGGTTTCAAAGTCTTCCCACTTCCCAACCGGGATAATTTCATGGATAACTGCATTCATAGCTCTAAATGCTGCCCGTTTATACTCTTCCTTATGTGTAAGCTCATACAGTTTAAGTAAAAAAGTAACTGATAAAGATGTTTCAGGAGAAGCATTCAAATGGTTCATCGGCTGCATTGTCTTTAAGTCAAGCCAGCCAGGGAAAAAACCATTTTCATACTGTATTCCAAGTAAAGCCATCGCATAATCTTCTGCATAAGCCAAAAGACGGGCATCTTTTTCTAATTCATCATACCACCGAAGCATCAACAATGCTGTCCAACTCATATCAAGAATATGATACGGAGATTCTTTCGGATTCCAGGTATAAGGATTTCTGTTGGAATTTCCCCAATAATAGGTATTCCACCCCTTGCTCCGATTATACTTTTTACCATCAATCTCTACTTCATGCATTTCCGTACCGATAAGTCCATAGAAAAAACCATTCCTCTGCGGAAATGACAGAGCCAGTTCTTTTGTCAAATTTGCTTTTGCAAGAAGCTCCCTATTACCGGTTCTTCTTGCATATCGATATAATCCACTTGCAGAACGCAATGAACTGAACCATGCCTGATTCCAGATAGAACGAAATTCACGTTCATTAATCTCTCCCGGATAATTAGGACTTTGAGTAACATTCACAATAAATACGGGAGCACCCACTTTTTTCCCATCTAACTCAAATTGCTGCCACACATTGTCTGACCATGAATTAAAAGCCCAATTATAAGTATGTTGCACATACTTTTCCAGGCTCTCCTTCACCGGATTACCTTTCACATATGCAGTATGCCCCCATCGACTCCACATAAATTCTAACGGCTTCTTGAAAGGATTCCGCAATACTTCCTTGCTATCAGAATACATCAAATAAAAGCCTATTTCAATATCTCCTTTTGGATAAGTAGTTTCTTGATCACGCTCAAACAGAACGTGTTCGGATACATGGTTATTGCACATTCCGAGAATAAGTGTATTAGAGGATGCGTCCATATCCATATACCATCGTACAGGAGTCCCCTTCTGCATAATATCCAAATCGGGAATAAGAATAAGAGTTTGATGATCGTCTGCTACAATAAGGGCAGGAGAACGGAATACATGTTGATCGATGACATTTCTATCAGTAGGAGTAAGATGTGGCGCCCAATGGAATGAAGGTAAAAAATCCGGCTTTACCGCTATACGCCAATCACCTTGTTGAACAGAGTTTTTAAGCGAAAAAGAAAGGTTTATGTACAAAGTGTTATTATCTATCATCTTCACATGGCTTTTTCCTCTCTCAATTCCTAATAAATCATACTGTATAGCATCAATAGCTTTACTAAAATTTTTCGGAAAAACACCCTTATTCAACTCAATTCTCTCTTGTGCATCCCAATGCTCTTGAGCACAGATGCCTATGTTGGACATTATCATCCAAACAAAAGTTATAATTAATGTGCGTGTGTTCATGATATTATATTTATCAATATAATTAAAACTCTCCCATATCAGCCAATTCAGCCTTCATTAAAAAAACATTATAAGGCATCCACATTGACATCGTAAAATATAAATTATCACCAGTTACCGACAACGGATGAATGTAAGAACCATACAATTGGGCATACTCTCTACCATTAGCAAGCTCATAGGGTTCACTCCATGGGCCAGTTATGTCTTCTGCCGTACGCATAGTTATATTATATCTATCTGCATTGAAATAAGCAATTATCCATTTCTTATGTGTCTCGTTATATATAAAAGAAAGTTCACCAACCTTATCTTCTATTAATACTGTTGCCTCATTTTCATTGCCTTTTATCCATTGATTAGTAGAAGCATTCCAATATTCATAAGCTGTCTTATTCTCAATATCTGTTTCATGAAATCGTGCTAATTTAGCATTGCTATCCCTCCCCGTTTGAGTACCTATCATATAAACATATCCATCTTTCTTAAAGTACCCTACCTGGCCAAAGAAACTATAAGATGAGAAGGTTATATCTTTACATTTAGCCCATGTCAAACCATTATCAACCGACTTATATATTCCCGAATAATTTGTAATCCATCCCGTCCAATTTCTCATATTAAAATAATGCACATAATCTATTCCATTAGCACGAATAGCAGCTGTTGGGATAGAAGTCCAATCACCATTACCTGACGAATCTTTTCCTCCATATACTATCTCGCGGGCATACCCTTTATCATCAGTAGCCATATTACTGAATGACAATCCATCTTCTAAATCATTATCCTCCGAGAAAGCCAGCACATTACTACGCCAACTCCCTCCGTTAGGTCCAGGATTAGCCGGATTCGGTTTAAAGTCATACCCAAAAGTATCACCAAAGAAAATTCCATATTTTCCGGGCTGCATCTCCCAAATAATGCCAAGATCTGTTCCTCCTACATTCCATTTTGTCGCAGTATTATTAGGACTTGGAAAGTTTTCTCCATTTATTATACTCCCTGTAACGCGAGCTATACGAGTAACATTACGAATAAAAAAACCCCAACGGTTATCCACATTCAAAGAGAGTTCTTTCGACATATTACCATCTTTGTAAAAGGCAGCCAATACTAGCCGAAAATTCTGTGGATCTGTTTTTTGGATGGTATAATTGAAAATATAATCAGACGTAAGTTCGCTTTGACTTATCTTAGCTGAATAGCTGTCACCTACACTCTTTCTAACCAGCAAATAATCTATGGCATCAATATCCTTAAAATTCAATGTTGTTGATACAATTTTTGTATCCTTATTTGGAATCAAATGAGTATCCAAAGGTATAATTTCATCAATAGGAATATAAGTTTCAGTTTCTTGTTCAGAAGTACAAGAAACAAATAAAAATATAAACGAAGAGAATACTATAAATAATATGTTTTTCATGTCTATTGATTCATTTTTCAATTTATCGTAACCAGATAACCCATTCGCCTTATATCAAATATTAAAATAGAGAGTGAGCTGACTCAGAAAAATACCAGTAAAAGCCCACTCTCTATCATTAACTACAAAAATCCTTCTCGAAACTATTCGACATTAACTATTACACCCTCAGAAGTAACAGTAGATGTACGCCCTGTTTCTTGATTTTCCTCAGTAAAAGTACCTACCAATTTAACGATATAGCGATACTTCTTAGCAGGATCAATAGTGAAAGTATGAGAGGTTTCCTCATTTACCAAGGTTATTCTATCTCTATAAATATTATTTTCCACTATTTGAATCTGTACTGAAATAGGACGTCTGAAGTCTTCTGGAATTACTGAAGGAATACTCCAAGTCAATGTCACTGTAGTAGCATTATCTTGAATATACTGCACATTCTCAGGCGTAGGTATGAAATAATTCAAGCCCTTGTCATCAAGCACATCTCTGTCATAGCAGCTGGACAGTGATAACACTACCAACAACATTGTAAAAATGGTTACTATCTTTTTCATAATTTTCTTCTTAATAGTTAAACATTAATATCCCGGATTCTGCGTATAGTTACCCTTTGAATAATTCATTTGTGGTTGGGAAATCGGAAAGTACTCATCACGACCGGCAGTAAAACGAGCATCATTGAACCAATCGAAGCGAGTTCTTTCAATAGCAAAATATTCGTTCATTGTCTTTTCCAACAATCCCCAACGCTGCAAATCAAAGAAACGATGACCTTCGCAAGCAAATTCAAGACGATTTTCCCACATTAAGGCTTTCCATGCAAAGTCCTTAGTCCAATTACAGTTAATACCCGGCTGATAAGTAGCAATATGATAATTCATTGTATATGAACCGTCAGCTTGAGTCAAACGAACCAAACTATTGGCAGCACGAGTACGAATCTGGTTAATATATGGCAGGGCTTCCATTTCTCTATCCAATTGAATCAAAATCTCAGCTTTCCACAGCAACACGTCATCGTAACGAATCATCTTCTTATTCATAGAATTAAATTGCCATCCATCATAAGCAATACAACCACAATCAGGATGTGGCATATCTTTGATGGGTTTCAAGAAACTATAAGTAATCGGATCACGAGTAGCAGTTGAATGGAATAATAAATCAGGATCATACTTCCAAGGCTGTCCAGGAGCTACGATAGTATGGCTAAATCGGGGATCCCATGTATACTTATCAAAGTAAGGCTTAGCGCCAGAATTAACGATATCCAAATTATAAGAACCATCTGAATTTTTAATATATTGACCATAATCATCCTCATTATAATCCTCGAAACGGGGTAAACCGTTTTCATCTGTCTTAAACGCATTAGTCAACGTATAGCTAGCATGGTTAAAGTCACAACACTTAAATACAAAATTACCAGGTTGTGTTTCGGGCCACATCCATGGATGATTCAAACCTTCAGCGCGATTAAATCGACCTGCTGTATGAAAATTATTATCAAGAGCAAATTGTAATTCCCAAATGGATTCTTTAGTAGCATTATCATACTCTACCAAAAAGTTATTACCAAAATCAGATTCCAAACCTACACGACCACCTTCTTGATCAATAATTTTATCAATATAAGGCAAAGCTTCTGCAAGTAATTCCTTATTGATATTTATCACTTGATGACGGTCATCCTGTTCGTAAGCCATATTTAATATTGTCCTAGCAACCATAGCAGTAGCAGCATTACGGCTTACACGACCTTTATCCATCTGATCCAAAGGCAATAATTCCTCGGCCTTTTTAAAATCATCAAGAATACGTTGCCATAAGTAAAGATCATTCCCCTTATCCAATTCACGGTTAGGTACTGCTTCAAAAGCATCTGACATACCTACTACATTCTCATCAATATAGGGTACATATTTCCAAAGTTTTTTCAAACGATACAACGTAAATGAACGGATAAAGAGCATCTCACCCATAAAACTATTCTTATTAGGTAACTCTTCTTCCGTAAAATTTGCCATTCTTTGAATTGCTGTATTACATCTTTGGATAACTTGATAAGAATTATACCAAGTACCATCCAATGCACCAGTATTAGGATTTACATAAGTAAAAAGTGATATGTTACCAAAAGAACCTACAGCATCAGCAACACCACCACCACCTTTGTAGCAGTCATCCGAACGCATAGAACCACTCCACCAATACATATAAGGAGAGGAATCCAATGACCCCATCTCACACATACGGGCATAGGCTGCTGTGACAAAACCTTCTATATCGCTAGGTTTGTTAAGTATATTTTGGTCCAGAACTTGTTTAGGATTGATATCCAAATATGAATCACAACTGCTGACTCCCAATATAGAGCATAGAGCAATTGATAAAGTTATATATTTGCTTTTCATAATAATTTATTAATTAAGTTTAAAAAGAAACATTGATACCGAAATTGAAAGTAAATGGTGTCAGATAATGATAAGAAGGTCTTTCTGGATCGAAACTTGTATATTTGTCATCTCCCCAAAACTTCTTCAAAGTAAATACATTATATGCAGCAGCATACAAACGCAGATTACTCATATGCATTTTTTTGATAAGCTTAGTCGGAAATGTATAACCCAATTCAATATTTCTCAACTTAATGTATGAACCATCTTCTATGAACCAAGAAGAGAATCTTTGTTCTTGATTGGCAGTATTATTCGAGATAGCCGGAATATCAGAATTCGGATTGTCAGGTGACCAACCGCCCAACATACGAGTTGCATGATTTTTCCATGCAGGATTGGTGAAAAGCCAAATATCACTCTCTTTCTTCCAGTCGCTATTTACATCATTACCGAACATACCCTCAAAAAACAAGTTCAAATCAAAACCCTTATAAGCGAAATCAAAATTAAGACCTCCAAAGAAATCCGGGTCATAGCAACCTATCCAAGTTCTATCATATGTTTCATTGATTACACCATCACCATCTAAGTCCTTGTAGCGAATACGTCCAACTGCTTTACCTGGCTGGTCTGCATGAGCATCAACTTCCTCTTGAGTTTTGAAAATACCATCAGCTACCAAACCATAAGCAGAATTTGGAGAACGTCCTAAAATCAAATCGTGTACACCATCACCAGCATACTTATTGATTACATTGGAAGGAAGGTCAGTCAATTCAGTTTTGTATGTACCAATATTGGCACTAACAGCCCACTGGAATTCACTGGAGGGGTCACTCTTGAAAGATACTGTAAATTCTACACCTTGGTTATTCATACTAGCACCATTAACCCAAGGTTCACCACCTTCACCCATTGCTGCGATATATGGAGTCTGGACCAAGATATCATTTGTTTTCTTATAGTAATAGTCAAAAGAACCAGTCAAACGTTGATTGAAAAATCCAAAGTCAACGCCGAAGTCTGTTTGTTTGGTTGTTTCCCATTTCAAATCAGGGTTACCAATCCAAGTTCTTCTATAGCCAGACTGCAAAGCGCCGGTTGCTTGTCCCTTAATAGGATATGCAGTATCAAAATAATTAGTAGTAAATGGAGTAGTTGTGTAACCACGAGGTAATCCTTGTACACTACCATTCGTACCCCAACTGAAACGAATTTTCAGATCAGACAACCAGTCCGCATCTTCCATAAAAGCTTCATCCTTAATTCTCCAACCAGCAGAAAATGCAGGAAATACACCATAACGATTATTGACACCAAACAAAGAAGAACCATCACGACGTACAGTTGCAGACAACAAATATTTACCAGCATATGAATAATTGGCCTTAGCAAAAAGAGAGAAATAAGTATATTCATCAGCAGAACTACTTACATCAATTTCATCACCGGTAGCAACACTAAGACCGGCAAAATCACGATCTTCCAAATAAAGTCCTTCTCTACTTGCATAAAAACCTTCTTGTACATAACGGGTAAACTCACTACCAAATACAGCATCAATATGGTGTTTTCCAAAACTTTTATTATAGGACAAAGTATTAGTCCATACATAATTTAACGGATGGGACTGGTTATTTCTTACATAATTTTTATCATTGCCTCTAAAACCAGTCTCTACATAAGCCCCATCTACTGTTCTACTATAAGAGTTACCATAATTTATACCAAACTGAGTTCTAGCAGATATACCATTCCAAATATTCAGGTCTGCAAAAACATTACCAATAATTTTCACATAATTATTGATATTATCTTTACCCATAGTCATTTTACGTACCGGATTATCAAAATCATCAAGTCCTGCAGGTCCTGCCCAGTTACCATTTACATCATAAACAGGAACCATAGGTGGCATAATCATAGCCAAAAAGGTTTCCCATTGACTTTTATACTGCAAATAAGAAATAGCTAAATTTTCTCCTACTTTCAAACGATCTTTAATCAAACTATATTCCGTGTTAGCACGTACAGAATATTGTTTGAAAAAAGAATGAATTTGTGTACCTTGGTTGTTAGTATACCCTAATGAAAACAAACTTTTAGCTTTATCCGAACCATTAGAAATAGTCAACTGATGATTTGTAGAAACTGCTGTACGGAAAATCTCATCCATCCAATTTGTATCAGTTGCTTTTACCAATTGATTATTATCCAAATATTCTTTCATTTTCATATTATCCAATACCAGCATTCCATTATCACCTCTATGATACTCATACTCAAAGCCATTGGGTAATAATAGGCCTGAACCATAAGCCCACTCATCATAAGCAGCAGCGCGGAAGGCAGCAGTACCCCATTCTGTGGCGTTCATCATTTCCGGTCTATTTATTATAGAACTTACAGAAACACTACCATTATAGTCAATGGTAGTCTTACCAGCTTTACCTTTTTTAGTTTGGACTAAAATCACACCACCAGAAGCACGTGCACCATAAATTGAGGCAGAAGCAGCATCTTTCAATACCTGAATAGATTCAATATCTCCTGAATTTATGTCACGTAGATTCAGACCTTCAGCTGGCATACCATCCAATACAATTAATGGAGTAACAGCTCCAGACAAAGAAGAAAGACCACGAATTTGAATGCCTATATCTTCTGCAGGATTACCGCCATTGTTGCTAATTTTCACACCGGCCATCTTACCCTGCATAGCTTTCATAACGTTAGCGGAAGTCTTCTTGATGTCTTTTGAATCCGCCAATGCAACCGATCCGGTTAAGTCAGCTTTTTTCTGAGTCATATAACCAGTGTATACAACGACTTCAGACAACATCGTAGCATCACTTTTCATAATAACATCCAAAGATTTCAAGCCTTTAACAGAATATTCTTCTGTTTTTTGACCAATATAAGAAAAGACTAACACAGCATTATCAGAAGGTATTCTTATCGAATATTTTCCCTCCACATCAGTAGTTGTACCTATAGTAGTTCCTTTAACGACAACATTTACCCCAATAAGAGGTTCATTAGTCCCTTCTTCCAGAACTGTTCCTTGTATTACTCTCGCTTGTTGAATCTCATTAGAAGTATCTACGCCATGCTCAGATACTTGAATAGATCCATTTGCTGTCTCTTATACACATCTCCGAGCCCACGAGACTACGCTGCATCTCGTA
>ENA-OZFE01000375-OZFE01000375.1-human-gut-metagenome-genome-assembly--contig:-NODE-375-length-19011-cov-5.548586_pt1 | contig 19011 bp, 13 predicted proteins | sample MGYA00245077_ERZ653627 | MGnify/ENA primary metagenome ERZ653627 (study PRJEB26926, sample SAMN06165121) | human gut metagenome | biome: ENVO:00009003; feature: ENVO:2100002; material: ENVO:00002003...
AGCGTCAGATGTGTATAAGAGACAGCATCAAGATGATGTTTATGAATCTCGATATGCGGAAGAGCTCTTACTTATGGAGTGTCAGTTGGATAGACTGCTTATTTATTTTACGAATTATGATGAAATTCGCGGTAATAAACAGGTTGAAAGCAACACGCTTCTTAATATTAAGAGAGCTCTCCTTTCTCCTTTGCGTAATGGAAGATTTCAGGGTTCAAGAATAGTTAGAAGGAGAATACTATCATTGGGATCTGCGATATGCTGTCCATCCGTCACTGTCAATAAAAACAATATTCCTTTGCCGTTATTCCAGAAAGGAATGGGCTCTAACCTTGATTGGCAAGCTTGGGAGAGACTGTCGAAGTATACTGGATCCTTTTATTACAACGATTCAATCCTTATGCATCATCGAATACATGAAGACTCCGAAACAACACGTTTAATTAATGACAAAACTAGAGGTTCTGAAGATTTAGCCATGTTTGAGCTATTTTGGCCAAAGCCAATTGCAATAATTATCAATAAAGCTTACTCGCTAAGTGAAAAGAGTAATCGATAGTTTTTTGGGTATTTGTGTTCTAGGTTTGAACAAATGTATAATTAAACTGTCTCTAAACGTAATAATGAGTTCTAGGAATAACTTGAAAACACTGCTGATAATACCGGCATATAATGAAGAAGAATCTCTGAAGGCAACCGTCGACTCTGTTCAGGAAAAAGCCCCATTTGTCGATTTCTTGATTGTGAATGATGGCTCTAAAGACGGAACGGTCCAGGTGTGTCGTGATAATGGATTTCCGTTTCTTGATCTTCCTATTAATCTTGGTTTAGCTGGTGCTTTTCAAGCGGGGATGAAGTATGCCTATAGGCATGGTTACGATTGTGCGATTCAGTTTGATGCTGACGGACAACATTTACCAGAGTATATAGCTCCAATTACTGATGCAATTAAAGAGAGCGATATTGTAATTGGCTCGCGTTTTATTGAAGGGGGGAAGCCCCGTTCTTTACGCATGGCGGGAAGTTTTCTCCTTGAAAAAACAATTAAACTTACAACGGGGCAAACTATTAAAGACCCAACATCTGGCATGCGCGCTTTTAATAAAAAAATGATAAAGCACATGGCGTTAGGTATGAATATGGGCCCTGAGCCTGATACTGTTTCCTATTTAATAAAGCGTGCAAATGCTGAAGTTGTCGAAATTCCTGTAACTATGCAAGATCGCATGGCAGGGGAGAGCTACTTAAGTTTAAATACCTCGATCAAATACATGCTTCGTATGATGATCTCGATTGTCTTTGTTCAATTTTTTCGAAAGAAAATTGAAGGAGGGGATCGATAGTGACTCTCGCTCTGCGTATTATCCTTATTATAGTTTCTCTTTTTACTCTTGTTTTTATTACGCGAAGCGTTAGAAATTCGAAAGTAAAGCTAGAAGATGCAGTTTTATGGTTTTGTTTTGCTGGGCTATTGCTTGTTGTAAGTATTTTTCCGGGTGTTTTTGACTGGCTTGCATCGGTGGCTGGCGTCTACTCAACTACCAATTTTGTTTTTCTTTTCTTTATTTTTATTTTGCTTGTTTTATGCTTCCGCTCAAGCATGCGTATTTCTCAGGCAGACACCAAGATAAAAGAGTTAACTCAGCAGTTGGCTATCGAGAAATTCGAACGATATTGCAACGATAAAGAGAGCAAAAAAGAAGAACATAATATTCGATAGATATAGGGTTGGGGTCGAGTGAATGCCTAACGTTAGACATAGTTCAGCTATTTCGGTTCTTGTGCCAATTTATAACGTTGAAAAGTATTTACGTCAGTGTTTGGATTCTCTTCAAGCTCAAACATTTTCTAGTTTTGAGGTTATCTGCATCAACGACGGCTCAACGGATGGTTCGCGACAAATCATTCAGGAATACCTTGATAAAGACGAGCGCTTTACGGTAATTGATAAGCCTAATTCGGGGTATGGTTCATCAATGAACCAAGGGTTAAAGAAGGCAAGCGGAAAATATATAGCAATTCTTGAATCAGATGACTTTTTTGAGCCTTTTGCCTTGGAAACACTTCATAGAACTGCAGAGAAGTATGAAGCTCAAGCAGTAAAAGCTGATTTTTGGCTGTATTGGTCTCAGCCAAAAGAAAAAAAAGATGCGTTTGGCATTATTACAAAGAAAATGGCGAACAGGCTCGTTAACCCTCAAGTTGAACATGATATTTTTTATAAAAAACCTTCTATTTGGTCGGGGTTGTATAAACGTGAGTGGCTCTTAGAAAATAATATTGATTTCCTAGAAACGCCAGGAGCTTCGTACCAGGATGCAGGCTTCAATTTTAAGGTTTGGACTTCGGCTGATAAGGCAGTATTTCTGACAACTCCAGTGCTTTTTTATCGACAAGACAACGAGCAGTCTTCGGTAAATTCACCTTCTAAAGTTTTCTGCGTATGCGATGAATACTCAGAAATGGATCGATACCTGAAGGAAGATTCGAAGAAATACCATCAACTAAAAGGCGTTAAGGAACGCATGAAAGTTGATAGCTATTTATGGAACTATGATCGTCTAAGCCCAGAGCTTCGGGAAGTTTTTCTAAAAAAAATGGTTGAGGAATTTAAGGCTGATGAAGAAGCGGGCTTGTTTGACTGGTCTAATCTTGAATATTTTGAAGAAGTTAACGTGCGGGCAATGCTTGATTCTCCTGAAGCTTTTAAAGAGGGCAGGGAAATGCTTGCCAAGCCAGGAAAATTCAATACGTTTAAACACTACTATCACTTAGGTGGTTGGCCTTTAGTAAAAAAGGTTATTGCTTCAAAAAAGCGCGAAGGATGAAATAGATGCCTGCTCTATCGGTTATCGTTCCAGTTTATAACGTCGAAGACTATCTTGAATGGTGTCTAGAATCGCTTCGACTACAAACTTTTTCTGATATAGAGATCATTTGTGTTAATGATGGCTCAACTGATGGCTCTCGCGAACTTCTTTCTTGCTGTCAGGAAAAAGATAATCGCATCATAATTATTGATAAAGAAAATGGAGGTCTGTCATCTGCTCGCAATGAAGGAATAAAAGCTGCAACTACGGAACTTGTTTGCTTTCTTGATTCAGACGACCGTTTTACTCCTGATGCTTGTCAGAGGATTGTCTCCACTTTCAATAATACTAATGCGGATGTAGTTACGTTTGGAGCAAATTGTTACCCCAAAGAATCAGGATATCCGTGGCTCGAGGAGCATTTAAGTCCTCGTGATGTTACGTATGAGCCTTTTCATAAGAATCTTCTTTTTAAGGAGATGTCCCGTCCTTTTGCGTGGCGCACAGCATGCAGGCGTTCTTTTCTTGTGGATAACAACCTTTTTTTTAACGAGGAAGTAAGGTTTGGGGAAGATCAAGTATTTCATTTTTCCATATATCCTCGTGCTAAAAAAACAGTTCTTATATCTGACAAGCTCTATGATTATCGAGTTGTTCGCGGGGGCTCTTTGATGGCTACTGTAGCTTCTGATTTGCAACGCAAAGGTATCGAACATGTGCCAATCTCTCGTGCCATCTTGCAAGACTGGAAAACGGCTGGTTTTTTGTCTAAGTATTCCGCGGACATGCTTAATTGGGTTGTTGATTTTAATGTGTATGAAGCTTTGAGTTTACCTGTGGGTAAGGCTGAAGGTGTTCTTAATTCTGTTGGATTATTGATTAGGGAGTTCTGGCAGGAGGACGAAATACCGTCACTTGGCCTACCTAAGGCGACGCGCGATATAGTTGATATGTGCTTGAGGGATAGACCTTCATCGCGCTTTGAGTTACTAAGCCGTAAGGCGGCTTATCGCATTAACCAGGATGGATTAAAATCATTTGTGTCACATTTAATACATCGCTAACAAAGGGGAACATATGAAGATCAAAGTGCTCGGTCTTTGCAGGGGCGATGGAAAGCTATATCTAAAAATAAAAACGAATGAACCCCTTAATTGGAAAAAACTCTCAGTAAGGCTTCGGGGGGATGCAGGAACTTTTCCTGCTAATTGTTACCCTGCCGATTTTTCTGCAAACTCGCCAACAAACATTTTGTTATCGTTTTGGGTTCTTGAGCTTCCTGTTCTAGATAGCTCTTCGGTTGAAGTTGAACTTTTGGTTGATGGGCAAGTTTTTCATTCGTTCCCTCTTAATTATTTTGCGGCAAAATGGATGTCTCGATTCAATTATCGAGTTAAAAAAGAGCTCTGTACTTCTATTAGGAATTATGAGGAACAGTTTACTTATCAGCAATATCAGCTCAAAATTCTCAATTATTTCGAGGGTGACAAAGGTGTAATTTGGCGCGTAGTTGCTTCGTGGCAAGGAAATTCGGATAGTCGCCCTGTAATAAAAGCGTTTGACGGAAGAGGGCACCTTATTCCGTTTAATCAACACCTTTTTGAGTTTCAGCCGGCTAATTCAAAGGAGAAGAATAATAAACTATTTCTTTCTGTTGAACTGCCCGCTAACCAAGAGTTTTTTTATCTTATTGCAGCACAAAGCGAAGAACAGTGTATCGCCTTCGCTTCTGGCGAATGCGATACGGTACCTAGTATTGAAGGCTTTATTAAACCTGGGTTTTGCTCTGTTCATAAGGAAGCCTTTGAAGGATATAAATACGGGTCTTGGCTTTATATGAAGGATGCTCGAGCGGATGATAGGGCGTATAGAAAGTGGTTTAATCACCATCGAGTGCGAAAAGCGGAATTAACAAAACAGAAGAAAGCGGAATTTGACAATAGTCCTCTTATTAGCATTGTTGTTCCTTGCTACAAATCTGAAAAGCTGTTTCTATTGCAAATGATTGATTCAGTCGTGAAGCAGACATACGCAAATTGGGAATTGCTTTTATTGGATGCATCGCCTGAACATGAGGTAGTAAAAAAAACTTCCAGCGTGTTTCGCGATAAACGAGTTCGTTATTTCAATCTTGGCAAGAATAAGGGTATTGTTGGTAATACCAACGAAGGCATAAAGGCAGCTAAGGGGGATTTCATTGCTTTTCTTGATCATGATGATTTGCTTGAACCCGATGCGCTGTATTGCTACGTTTTAGAGCTTAATAAGAATCCTGAAATAAAGGTGTTTTTCTGCGATGAGGATTTGTTTGAGAAACCAGGCATTTTTATGCAGCCTGTCTTTAAGACGCAGCTCAATCTAGATCTTTTATATAGTCATAATTGCGTTACGCACTTCTTGATGCTTGAACGAGATTATTTGTTTCGGATTGGCCTGTCTGAAGAAGAAGTGTCAGGAGCTCAGGATTATGATTTGACACTGCGAGCCTATGAAGGCGGTGGTGAATTTTGTCATATCCCTCGCGTCTTGTATCACTGGCGTATGCATAGTGGATCAACGAGTGGTGATAGTGTTGGCGGAAAGCCGTATGCAGAAGAGGCGGGAAGAATTGCCCTTCAGAGTCATTTTGACAGGCGTAACATTGCAGCCAATGTTGAAACAACGGATCATCTCTTTGTTTACAGGGCCAAATATACATTACCGGATCCAAGCCCCTTGGTGAGCATCATTATTCCGAGCAAAGATCATATTGATGTTTTAGATGCCTGTATAGCGTCAATTATAAACAAAACCACGTACGCTAATTACGAAATAGTGGTGGTAGAAAATAACAGCAAAGACGCTCAGACGTTTAAGTGCTATGAGAGGCTTCAGTTCAAGCATGGCCAGGTTCGAGTTATTACTTGGCCGGATGAGTTTAATTATTCAAAAATTATTAACTTTGGCGTGCAGCACGCTAAAGGAGAATATTTGCTCTTTTTAAATAATGATACAGAAGTCATATCGAGCAACTTTATTGAGGAAATGATGGGATATTTGCAGCGCCCTGAAGTTGGCGTTGTTGGCGCAAAGCTGTATTTTCGCGACATGCTAACGCAGCATGCAGGTATGCTGGTGGGAGTCCATGGAGCAGTGGCTCATGTTAATCAGAATTTTTCTCGAACAAGAGAAGGTTATCTGGCACGTGCTGTTCGTCCCGGAAACTTTTCTGGAGTGACGGGCGCTTGTCAGATGGTTAGGCGTGAAACGTTCGACAAAGTGGGAGGTTACACGGAATCGTTCGCCGTAGGCTTTAATGACATAGATTTTTGCCTAAAGCTAATTCGAGCGGGATATCGTGTTGTTTTCACGCCTTACGCGGAGCTGTTTCACTATGAGTTTGTTTCTCGCGGGCGCGAAATTGCTGACCCTGAAAAAATAAAACGCTGGGAACGGGAGCGGCAAGAATTTGCTACACGGTGGAAAGAAGTATTTGAAAAAGGAGATTCTTTCACTAATCCAAACCTCGATAAAAACAGTTCATACTATGCATTGAGTGAAGATTAAAGCCTTTTGAATAACTGCACGAATAGAAAGCAAGCTGCTCATGGTAGCATGTAGGTTTGTTTGGTTAAATGAGCCGTGTTAGGCTTTTTAAATACGGGAGTATCTGTGCATGAGTGACTTGAAAGCTCAATTTAAGAAGGATTGGTTCATTCTTACTTCGCTAGTCTCGAAGGATTTTAAGCTTAAATATCGCCGAAGTGCATTGGGTGTTTTATGGTCGGTATTAAATCCGTTGTTAATGATGATTGTTTTAACGGCGGTATTTTCTACGGTGTTTCGTTTTCAAATTGAAAATTTTGCACTGTATTTAATTTTAGGTCAGACGCTTTTTGGTCTTATGTCTGATGCGACTTCCGGGGCTATGTCTTCCATTATTGATTCCGCTTCTTTGATCAAGAAAATTCGCATTAATAAAATTTTATTCCCTTTGGAAAAGGTAGCATTCGCCCTAGTCAATTTTGTAATTTCGCTCATCGCGGTTGTTGCGGTAATGCTGTTTTTCCAAGTAGTCCCTACGCTTAATCTCTTATTTTTGCCGTTGCTTTTAGTGTATGTTTTTGTGTTTAGCCTAGGTTTAGGCTTGCTTATTTCTGCACTCTCAGTTTTCTTTAGAGATGTCATGCATTTATGGAGTGTTGTATTGACGGCGTGGACGTATGCAACACCGTTGTTTTATCCTATCGAGATTTTGCCTGACTTTCTTGCGCCGCTCATGCAATACAACCCCATGTATCACTACGTTACCTATTTTCGCGAAATAGCACTTTGGGGCATGACGCCAAGTTTGACGGAAAACCTCATCTGTATTGGTTTTGCAGTCGTGGCGCTTGTGCTGGGATATGCGGTGTTTCGTGCTAAAGAAAAGAAGTTTATCCTTTACGTGTAAGAGGGATTTAGTATGCCAGAGAATGTTAATACTTCCGTTTTAACAATAGAGAACGCCGAAAAGAGCAAAGATAACGATAATCGCGAAACAATGATTAAAATCGATCATGTTTCAATGGTTTTTAACATGGCTTCCGAGCAGCTTAATAATTTAAAGGAATATGCAATTAAGCTGGCAAAGCGAGAGCTCTTTTTTGAAGGCTTTAAGGCTCTTGATGATATTTCCTTTGAAGTAAAAAAAGGCGATGTTTTTGGCATTATGGGAACTAACGGTTCCGGTAAGTCTACCTTGATGAAAATTGTCGCGGGAGTTCTTGAGCCTTCTGAAGGTACGTGTGAAATCAACGGAAGTATTGCGCCGCTTATTGAACTTGGTGCTGGTTTCGATATGGATTTAACTGCTCGCGAAAACATTTATCTTAATGGCGCATTGCTTGGTTATTCCAAAAAATTTATTGACGAGCACTTTGATGAAATAGTTGATTTTGCTGAGGTCGAAAAGTTTCTCGATATGCCTTTGAAGAATTATTCTTCAGGCATGGTTGCACGTATTGCTTTTGCAATTGCCACGGTTATTGTTCCTGAGATTCTAATTGTTGATGAAGTGCTTTCTGTTGGAGATTTTATGTTCCAAAAGAAGTGTGAAGATCGCATTAACCAGCTTATTGAAGAGCATGGCGTTACGGTTTTGATCGTTTCTCATAGCAATGAGCAAATTGCTCGTTTATGCAATAAAGCAATTTGGATTGAAAAAGGACATGCACGCTTGATGGGCGATGCCGAAGAAGTTTGTCGTGTATATGGTGGTCTTGGTGGAAGAACAGGGAGTGCTAAGGCAGAGCAAAGGGTGTTTAAGGCGCTAGAAAAGGCGACCAAAAGCAACGACTCTTTTGATTCCTACCAGGTATTTGATGGGGATACTTATGCAAGCATAAATACAAAAATGGTTCGTGCTGCGTGGGGGAATAGGAAAGTAGATACGGTCGCTCTTGCTTGCGACGTGTCTCACGTGAATAGCATTGTAGCTAATGCACTTGCGGCGGAATACGATGCTCCTGTATTGCCTGTTTCGCCTGATGGCATTCCTGACCCTGTTGAGCAGTATTTGTCGCAAGCTGAACCCAAGACAATTCTTCTGTTTGATTGTTGGGGTAAGGCAAAAGTGGCTGAAGGGGTTCTTAAATCTTTACCGTGGACTCCTGATGTCGTTTCTTTTGGGAAAGGTAAAGAAGTTCTTGATTTTTCGATTGAGGTTTACGAATTTGGCAAAAAGAAGGAATTTTGGGCTGATGAAATAGCTTTAATAGATTTTGACAGCAACCCTGCTTCACTAGTTGCTGCTCCCTATACATACGCGAAAAAGTGCCCGCTTTTTGTGGTAAATGATGAAGAAAACCAAGAGTCTCTTGTGGATATCATTAGCGAAGGAGCACAAAAGGTCATTGTTTTTGCTGGGTCAAGGCACCCTATTATTCGGCAAATTCTGAGCGAATATCCTGAGAAGGTTATGCTTCTAGAAAAGGAGAGCCAAGCATTAACATGCTGGAATGTATCGAATTATGTTTCAAAAGCATTATCTGTTGATGCGACAGAAGGAAAGAAGTTTTGCCTTTCTGCTTTGACGATTGGGCAGTGGCCTAACTTATTAGCGTGTGGTTGTTTTGGTGCTCATGAAAATACTCCGCTTTTACTGTGTGATAACACAGATTTAGATTCTATTGCACAATCTCTCGATTTTGTTTCCGATGAAAATATTAGTTATCTTTCGTTTATTGCTGGATCTGCGGGGATGAACGAGGCTGATAGAAGATTGTTCTGCTCTGAGGCTTTTGGGAAATAAGCTGAAGCTGGCACAAATGCCACAGGGTTAAGGAATTGCTATGGGCTTTAATATCAATTTTAGACTAGTTAGCAAAGATGCGGGAATAATATTTATTCGAGCAGTTTCTAAAAACTGCCGAAAAGGTACGTTTTAGAAGAGGAAAGTATTATGGCTCCAAAGAAGCATCGTTGTTCAACATTTTTTTGGACAACGCTAAATGCCTATATAGATTCTAATTAATTAATTAATCTTTAGGATAAGCAAGGTTCATTGCGGGGTAAACGGGGATTGGTTATTAGATGAAAATAGATCTTGTATGTCTTTGTCGTGGTTTTGGATATAGCTACGCACTGATTACTGTCGAAGATATTAAAAACGAAAAACTTGTTTTTCGTTTCATGCGAGGCAAGGAAGAATTTCCTTGCATAGCTACAGTGCTAAAAGAAAACGAAAACAGTAGAAGCTATATCGTTCAGTCTCCCTTATTAAAAGACAACTCGCTTTTATATTGCGTAATTCTTGATGATTTGGGGCAAGTGCTACAAAAAAAGCGTTTCTTTCTTTTCTCTTTTAGAACTGCCTGGCAGTCTAAATTAGAGGGAAGGCTTAAAAAAGAAGAATGTGCTCTAATAAGAAATTCAAACTTGCGTTTTGCTAGAAAAGAAGCAGCTCAAATAGATTTCCAAGGACTACTTTTTCACTGTGAGGGATGGTGTCTAAAGGGGTTTGCGGCAATTCGTTGTTCTCGAAAGCAGAACCTTAAGTTTAAGGCTTTCGATAATTTTGGACGAAAGCTAGAGGTTGTATTACTTAGTAATGAAATTGATCAAAGTGCGGAAAATGCTGAAAACTTTATTCGAGTAGCGTTTGTAATAAAAATAAAAAAGATAAAGTCTTCCATTTACTTGGGGATATTTGACTCCTGTTTAGGGGCTTGGCTTGCTTCTGAGTGTCTTACTAAAGAGCAGATAAGACTGTTTAGAAGAATCCACATTGCGACCTTTACCGATGCTTTTAATGATTCAAGATATCCACAGTGGTTTTTGTCCCATCGTGTGAGTGTGTCTGAAATTGAAAGACAGAGAAACTATTCGTTTGCGATTGAGCCAAAATTTAGCATCATCGTTCCATTATATAAGACGCCCCTTCTGTTTTTTTATGAGATGATTGAATCCGTACTTTGTCAAACGTATCGAAATTGGGAGTTGGTTTTAGTTAATGCCTCACCAGAAGATTTTGAATTGAGTGAGGCTATAAAAGATGTCGAATTGCTTGATACGCGAATTAAAGTAATTACGCTTAAAGAAAATCAGGGGATAACAGAAAACACTAATGAGGGGATAAAAGGGGCTTCGGGTGATTATCTTTGTTTTTTTGACCACGATGATACTCTTGAGCCAGATTTACTATTTGAATATGCTTTGGCAATAAACAGCAATCCCGATGTTGATTTGCTTTATTGTGATGAAGATAAGCTAATACCAAACGGAACATATGCGAACCCAACGTTTAAACCCGATTTTAATCTCGATTTGTTAAGGGACAATAATTACATATGTCATTTATTGACTGTTAAGAAAACAACACATGCGAAACTTATTCCAGCAACAAAAGAGCTTGATGGGGCGCAAGATCACAGTCTCGCTTTACAGGTGGCGGAAAAAAATGGAGTATTTTGTCATGTGCCAAAAATTCTTTACCACTGGAGAATAAGCGAAACTTCTACAGCAGCTAATGCGAACAGTAAACCATACGCAACCGAAGCTGGTATATATGCATTGAGCGAACATCTTAAAAGAATGGGTATAAATGCTAAGGTTGAATGTGCTCATAATCGAGCTTTTAGGTATAAAGTTAATTATGAGTTGACAGGCAATCCTTTGGTTAGTGTTGTGGTGACAACGAGAGCGGCAAAAAGCAAAGAAACCGTTCGCTTTCTTAAAGAGATTAGTAATAATATCGGAAACTTTAATATTGAATTTGTAGTTCCTGACGTCTCGTGTTTTAGTAGCACAAACATGAAATATTTGTCTCAGCTTGATAGGAAAGTGGTTGTTTATGAAGCAGATGACACTCTTGTCAAGGAAATTAATTGCGCAGTAAAAAAGAGTAGTGGGAACTATTGTTTTATTATTGCTGCTGAGATGATAGGAAGCAAACAAGAGGACTGGTTTGAGACCCTGCTCGCTCATTGTTTGAGATCTGAAGTAGGAATTGTTGGTTCAATGATTGTCGACAAGGCCGATTTTATTATCGAGGCTGGTTTAACGGTCGTTGGTGACGATAAGGCAGTTCGTCTTTCCTCCGGCCAATACTATGGTGCTCCAGGATATATATATAGGCCGTTAAGCACTCAAGAGGTTTATGCTGTTGGATTAAATGGTGCTATGGTGGCAAAAGATTTATTAGAGAAAAATCCTTTGTCTGAAGAACTTTCGTTGGATGAAAATAGTATTCTGCTGTCTGAAGAAGTTTCCAATGAAGGCTTTAGAGTCGTTTATACTCCTGAATCAATATTAATATGTTGTGATGAAATAGCAGATGTTTTTCCTTTGACGGTAGAGAAAAAGAGATTTGATAAGTTTTTTAATCCTAATTGTAATATCTCACCTGAATGCGCAATTCATTACGGTTTGGGAAAATAAAGCTAGAGTAGCGAGGGAAAAGTGGAATTGGTGGCTAGCAATAAGATAGGAAATCGGGCAAAAAAGGGATGTATCATCTTTTCGGTATTTTATATAGCAGCAGTGATTGCTGCTAATGTGAAGCTATATTCGGGTGGAAATCATTCTTTCTCAGCCTTGTTTTTTATTGATTTATTGGCTGTTTTTTTTCTTCTAGTTTTGATTTATTCATTTTCTGAAGTATTTTTTTTCAAACAAGAGAATCATACTTTGGAAATAAAAAGATTTTTGTTTTTTATAGCAGCGTGCGTGGTGTCTGCTGTTTTTCTCGAGGCGCTAACTCTTTTTGGCTCACCAGCTCATAGCGTCACTCATTTGTCTGATTGGAATATAAAAAGAATATTGATTTTCTTTGCTATTTCTTATTTCTTACTCTTCGTTATATACGCAAAAAGAGAAAGTATCAATCAGCTTTTTAAAGACCTAGTAATAAAGATAACGAAGAAAAAACTACCCGTATTTGTTGCTTTTTTGGCGTTGGTGTTGACTATTTCTTTTGGTCTTTCTGCGTTACTATCGCCAGTGCTAGTAATATCTCAAAAGGCATTACTAATTTTTATTACTTTGTTCCTTTGCTGTGCAGCGGTAGTTATTGCTTTGTTTGTTAAAAGAAAAGCAAAACCTGAGTACATCTTTCTTGCTTTGGCATTGGCGATTGGTGGATCAATCGCTCTTATTCCTCCAGCTCAAACCGGATTATCGTGGGATGATCAGATTCATTATTCAAAAGCATTAGGGGTATCTTATTTGGAAGATCCGGCATTTTCTGAAGGTCAGGATGCTTTAATTAATGTTGCGTATTTTCCAGGAGAGTTTTTGCCAGATAGGTCCGTTGACGCAGTTAATAGGTATCATGGATATATTAATGAGTTAGATTCTCATGGTTCATTTGAGATGAGTGGCTCTATCGCTCCTGGTCCTGATCAGTCGAGCATTGTTAGCTATAGTAGTCTAGGCTACATTCCGATGGCAGTGGGATTGTGGTTGGGTAGAGTTTTGCATATTTCCATTGTGGATAACTTTATACTAGGACGCTTATTTAATTTGTTTTTTTACGCAGCAGTTTGTTTTTTTGCGATAAGAACCATTCCTGTTAAAAAAACACTTATGGCATGCGTCGCGCTTCTTCCCACGAGCTTGTTTTTGGCTTCAAACTATTCTTATGATCCTTGGTTGATTTCTTTTGTCATGCTCGGGATTGCTTTGTTTTTTAGAGAGTATTATTCAAATGAAGAAATATCGCTGAAGAATTGGCTCGTGCTTCTGCTTATTTTTTTAGTTGCTTTGGGTCCAAAAGCTATCTACTTCCCAATATTGGGAATGTTGTTTCTAATACCAAGAAGAAAATTCGAAACAAAGACAAAACACTGGTTGTTTATAGGATCGATTGTTTTTACTGGTTTGATAGTCCTTCTATCGTTTCTTGCACCCTTTGTTTCGTCCTCTGGAGGAACGGGTGATTTGAGGGGAGGGAGCGAGGTGAGTTCATCTGGGCAAATCGGTCTCATTTTATCTGATCCCGTTTGGTATTTGGAGATACTATGTTCTTTTATTTTTAACTCGTTGCTTACAATTCCAGCATCTGGAGGATATACCTTCGATTTCGCTTATTTCGGGAGAATGGATGCGGTAATCCCCTTTTTTTCTGGCCTATCTTTTGTTTGTTTGTTGGTGATTGGTTTTTTGGATACAGACGAAAGAGAAGAAAAATTTAAACAGAAAAAGCAATTGTGGATCCTATTTCTTGTGCTATTAACAATTGTTTTGATTTCTACAAGTTTATATGTATCTTACACTCCGGTAGGCCTTTCGACTATCAATGGCGTTCAGCTGCGTTATCTGCTCCCTCTTGTTTTTTTATTATTCTTGGTCATTTGTTGTTATCAATTGTTTGGACAAAGAGCAAATAAACGTAACTTGATTATTGCACAGTGTCTATTTGGATTTTTCGGCTTTTTTTGTGTTTGTGAAATGATATTGCCGTGTATGATTTTATAACAATGAATGAAGTTAATAATTAGGGAGCGCCTATGAAAGGTATTATTCTTGCAGGTGGGTCGGGTACGCGTTTGTATCCCCTTACCACCGTTACAAGTAAACAACTTTTACCTGTTTATGATAAACCGATGATTTACTATCCGTTGTCGGTGCTTATGATGGCGGGCATCAAGGATATTCTCATTATTTCCACACCGACCGATCTTCCCAATTTCGAACGCCTCTTAAAAGATGGCTCAGACTACGGCGTAAATCTTTCTTACGCAGAGCAGCCCTCACCTGATGGATTAGCGCAAGCATTCATTATTGGTGAAGAGTTTATTGCGGGTGATTCTTGTGCGCTTGTTTTAGGTGACAATATTTTTTACGGAAATGGCTTAGGCAGACACTTGCGCCATGCGGTTGATGACGCTGAAACCAAAGGTGGTGCAACCGTTTTCGGCTATCACGTTGATGATCCAGAGCGCTTTGGTGTCGTTGAATTTGACGAAAAGTTTAATGCTATCTCCATTGAAGAAAAGCCTGAGCACCCTAAATCAAATTATGCAGTAACGGGTTTGTATTTCTACGACAACCGTGTGTGTGAATTTGCTAAGAAGGTTAAACCTTCTGCGCGTGGTGAGCTTGAAATTACCACACTCAATCAAATGTATTTGGAAGACGGAACGCTTAACGTGGTTACGCTTGGTCGTGGATATGCTTGGCTTGATACGGGCACTATGGAATCCCTCTTTGAGGCAAGTGAATTTGTCCGTGCAGTAGAACGCAGTCAGGGTTTGTCGGTTTCTGTTATTGAGGAAATTGCTTTCCAGAATGGCTGGATTTCTAAGGAGCAGCTTGTTGCGGCAGCTCAAAAGTACGGAAAGTCTGTTTATGGTAAGCATCTCTTGAAAGTTGCTGAAGGAAAAATTGTTCCCCATAAGGAGCGTGCTTAAATGCAAATTCTTATTACGGGTTCAAAAGGTCAGCTTGGCAATGAACTTAAACGCTTGCTGGAAACAGGTAAGGCAGAAATTGGTCCTGTTCCTTCCGAGTACAATGAAACAAAGGTTGATTACGTCGATTATGATGCCTTGGACATCACGGATGCTGCGGCAGTTGAATTATGGATGGGCGAGCACGCGTATGACTTGGTCATTAATTGCGCTGCCATGACTAATGTTGATGGTTGTGAAGCAGCAGAAGAAGCTGCTTTTAAGGTTAATGCACAAGGTCCTGAAAACTTGGCGCGTGAATGTGAAAAACAAGGTGCGAAATTCATCCAGGTTTCGACCGATTATGTGTTTCCTGGAATTGACGCAACGCCACGAACCGAGCAAGACCCAACAGGTCCTGTTTCCGCTTATGGACGATCAAAACTTGCGGGGGAACTTGCAGTGCGCAAAGCGTGTAGGAAATATTTCATTGTTCGTACTGCTTGGCTCTATGGTTATGTTGGTAAGAATTTCGTAAAAACAATGCTTAATCTTGGTAAAACCAAGGATGAGATTTCTGTCGTAAACGATCAGTTAGGCAACCCTACATCAGCAAATGACCTTGCCTACGAAATTTTGAAAATCGCCTTAACTGATAATTATGGTGTGTATCATTGCACCAATGAAGGCACTTGTTCTTGGGCGGATTTTTCAAAAGCGATTATGGAAGGCGCAGGTCTTAACTGTAAAGTGAATCGCTGCACGAGTAAAGAATATAAGGAAATGAATCCGGCGAGTGCTAACAGGCCAGCCTATTCTTCGCTTGAAAACGTACACCTCAAAACTACAATAGGAAACGAGATGCGCGATTGGCAAAATGCCCTTAAAACGTATCTTAAGAATCTCCCAGAATTGGAAGGCTAATGCATGTCTGAAGAATTTACTCCAGAAAAGATAATTGTTACCGGTGGTGCTGGTTTTATTGGATCAAATTTCGTTCATTGGGTAGTTGACAATCAGCCCAATGTTCATGTAACGGTGCTTGATGCCTTGACCTATGCAGGAAACAAAGAAAACCTTGCGGGTATTCCAGAAGAACGTATGACGTTTGTCCGTGGAGATATTTGCGATACGGAATTACTTAACCAGCTCGTTCCTGGCGTAGATGCAATTGTTCATTTTGCGGCAGAATCTCACAATGATAATTCCATTGCTGATCCTGAACCTTTTGTGCGCACTAATGTATACGGTACGTATCAGTTACTTCAGGCTGCACGTAAGAATAATGTTCGCTTTCATCACATTTCTACCGATGAGGTTTATGGGGATTTAGCGTTAGATGATCCTGCTCGTTTTACTGAGGAAACTCCCTATCATCCCTCAAGCCCCTATAGCTCAACCAAGGCTAGTTCAGATATGTTAGTTCGTGCATGGTTTAGAACATATGGTGTACGTGCGACTATTTCCAACTGTTCAAATAACTACGGGCCCCGTCAGCACATCGAGAAGTTTATTCCTCGTCAAATAACCAATATTCTGTGCGGTATTCGTCCCAAGCTTTATGGTGACGGGTTGAATGTCCGTGATTGGATTCATACCGAAGATCATTCTAGTGCGGTATGGGCAATTTTGACCAAAGGTCGCATTGGTGAAACATATTTGATTGGCGCAGACGGAGAAAAGAATAACATTGACGTTCTGCATGCAATTCTTAAAGGCATGGGTAAAGCAGAAGACGATTTTGATTGGGTAAAAGATCGTCCGGGACATGACCGTCGCTACGCTATTGATTCAATAAAATTACGTACCGAATTGGGTTGGATGCCTAAGCATACTGATTTTGATCAAGGCCTTGCTGAAACAATTAAGTGGTATGAAGATAATCGTGGCTGGTGGGAAGCCGAAAAAGAAGCTACTGAAGCCAAATACGCAAAACAGGGGCAATAAGTGCGGCAGTTGTTAAGGTGTGATTTACAACTAAAACACGCTTTTTAATGCTTAAATGCCAGGTTAGTTAATGGCCTGGCATTTGGTTTATTATGAGTAAGTAATTTCGCAATATACGAAGATAGTTTTTTCGCTAAGGAGATACAACATGGCAGCTGGAAACACAACGCAAAGCGGAAATTTCACCTTTACTAAAACTTCCATTGAGGGTGTAATTGTTGTTGATGTGAAAGCTTACGGGGATGACCGAGGCTATTTCATGGAAACTTACAAAAAGCCAGACTTTGTAGCTGGCGGTATTGATGTTGACTTTGTCCAGGACAATCAGTCAAGTTCAACTAAAGGTGTACTGCGCGGGCTGCATTTTCAAATTAACCACCCTCAATCAAAGTTGGTGCGTGTAGTATCGGGTGAAGTATTTGATGTTGCGGTTGATTTGCGCGAAGGAAGTCCTACCTACGGTAAGTGGGAAGGCGTTATTCTTTCTGCGGAAAACAAGCGTCAGTTCTTTATTCCCCGTGGGTTTGCTCATGGCTTTTTGGTTTTAAGTGAAAAAGCTGAATTTTGCTATAAGTGTGATGATGTTTACCACCCCAATGATGAGGGTGGCCTTATGTGGAATGATCCCGCAATTGGCATTAAATGGCCAGCCATGCAGGACGATGCGGAATTCGATGAATCGAAAGTTCTCCTAAGTGATAAAGATAAAGTGCATCCTGCGTTTAGAAAGTAAAAAGTAATTTAAATTAATTTCTAGAATAATGGATTTACTAACAACTGTATCTGCATTACTGGTTTTTGATCAAGTTTGTATAGCACGAAGCCTTCTGCGTGCATGGAGAGCAGGTCTTTTGTATTGATGTTCTACGGTTAGCGTGTACACTATGTTCATGAACATGAATAGTCAGCGGTTTATGAACTAAGGAATATATGCTAAACAAATATCAGTTTGAAGTGCTTCTTAATCAAGCTCTCTCAAATGCTAAAACCCAAAGAGAGATTGCTTTAAATGCGGGTATTTCTCTCGGTTCTGTTAATAAAGCCTTTAAAGAATTGAAGAAAATAAACTATCTAAACAAAGAAGGAGAAATAACTTCTTTGGGAAGAAAAGCGCTTGATCCGTATCGTGTGGATAATGCTGTTATTTTAGCTGCTGGTGTCGCAGCGCGCTTTGCTCCTCTTTCCTTTGAAAAACCAAAGGCTATGTTCGAGGTTCGCGGAGAAGTGTTGATTGAGCGGCTTATTCGACAGCTTAAAGATGCCGGAATAAAAGACATAACCATAGTCGTAGGATATATGAAAGAGGCTTTTTTCTATCTTGAAGAGGAGTTTGACGTAACCATCCTTGTGACACCAGAGTATGCTATTCGGAATAATCACGCCTCATTGTTGAGTGCTCGAGATGTTCTTGGCAATACGTACGTTTGTAATTCTGACGAGTATTATACGGAAAATATTTTTTCCCCTTACGAATACAGATCATATGTTTCTGCATGCTTTAAGGAGCAGGTTGAGGATGAATATATACTCGTCGCTAATTCAAATAATCGAATTGTAGAAATAAAACGAGAGGGCAGTAATTGCTATTATTCGTGTGGCCCTGCCTATTTTAATCGAACATTTAGCTCTCAATTCGTGAAGATAATTGCCGATGAATACAGTAATCCCTCTATCGTAAATAAACTCTGGGATGATCTATTGATGGAACACATTGACGAGTTTGAGATGTATTTACGACCTTTTGACGAAGGCGTTATTTTTGAGTTTGATTATTTAACGGATCTAACAACGTTTGACCGAGACTTTTTCTCTAATGTTGACTCAAGGATCTTGGACAACATATGCGGTACTCTTAAATGTTCAAGAAGTGAAATAACTGACGTGGTTCCAGTTAAGGCTGGACTTACGAACCTCTCAACATTATTTACAGTAAAAGGTAAGCGTTATATTTATCGCCACCCTGGCAATGGCACGGAAGAGATAATAAATCGTAAAGCGGAAGCTTTTGCGCTCGGTGTTGCACGAGAGCTGGGCCTTGATGACACGTTTCTGTATGAGGATCCTTTGGAGGGTTGGAAGATCTCGTTTTTTATTGAGGGTTGCTCAGAGCTGGATTATTCAAACAAGGAACAAGTTGCGAAGGCTTTAAAAATGGCGAGAACTTTGCATACGAGTGGAAAAGAATCTCCATTTAGTTTTGATTTTTATGAAGAAGGCAAAAAAATCGTCTCGTTATTAAAAGAGATGAGATATCCGCTTCCAAGAGATTTTGATGCTCTGGCTGATCGAGTTCGTAAAGTTGCAGAAGAAATGAAAACAGAAGTTGAAAAGCCTGTTTTGTGTCACAACGATTTATACTGTCTCTTATACACATCTGACGCTGCCGACGAAGCTAGAAGTGTAGA
>ENA-OZFE01000378-OZFE01000378.1-human-gut-metagenome-genome-assembly--contig:-NODE-378-length-18952-cov-4.321162_pt1 | contig 18952 bp, 10 predicted proteins | sample MGYA00245077_ERZ653627 | MGnify/ENA primary metagenome ERZ653627 (study PRJEB26926, sample SAMN06165121) | human gut metagenome | biome: ENVO:00009003; feature: ENVO:2100002; material: ENVO:00002003...
TTCTAGCTTCGTCGGCAGCGTCAGATGTGTATAAGAGACAGCGCCTGGATCGGGAGGTCGTGTTGTATGTCATGGTGCCTGCCGCCAACCGGGGAGCCCGTGCCGACTTGCAGAAGCACCTGCAGGATCCATCGCAGCCGATCGACGGCTCGCAATGGCCTTGGGCGACCCATTATCTGGAGAATATGCAGTGGGATCCGATCGTGCGGGCGATCGACGGCAGTCCGCTGGCCGATCCTGCATCCAAAGTGCATGTGATTTTCGTGCCTTCGTATTTGGATGACCGGGACGGTATTTTCGACAAGAGCTATTACGAGTTGCTCGTGGGCATGGATCTGACCCTGTTTCCGTCGTATTATGAACCCTGGGGCTATACACCGCTCGAGTCGATCGCCTTTTCCGTGCCGACCGTCACCACGACCCTCGCCGGATTCGGTCTTTGGATCGACCGGCGGGAGGAGCATCCCGGCGTAGCGGTACTTTGCCGCGAGGATGGCAACGACGACGAAGTGGCCTCTGCGCTGGCCGATGCCGTGCTGCGGTTTTCGCAGTTGGATGCCGCTCGTGTGGAGGAGATGCGTCGTGCTGCGGGCGTGCTGTCGAAAGAGGCGCTCTGGAGCCGGCTTTTCGAGGCGTACGAAGAGGCTTACGCGCTGGCGCTCGATAATGCCGACGTGCGGATGAACCATGTGGCTTCGATTGCGACGCCGCTGCCCGAGCAGCAGGTCAAGCTCGTGCATCAGGCGCTTCGTCCGGAGTGTCCGGAGTGGAACCGGATGATGGTGGAGAAGAACCTTCCCGAACGGCTCCGTCCGCTCGAGGAGCTGGCCCACAACCTTTGGTGGTGCTGGAATCCCGGCGCCTGGGATCTGTTCGAGGAGATCGATCCCGACCTTTGGAACCGAAGCGAACGTAATCCGATCGCTTTTCTCGATCTGCTGACCATAAACCGGCTGAAAGAGTTGGAGCGGGACGAGTCGTTCCTGGCTTCGCTTGATGCGGTATATGCGCAGTTCAAGAGCTACATGTCCGAAAAACCCGATCCGGCGACACCGAAGATCGCCTATTTCTCGATGGAATACGGCTTGCATGCTTCGCTGAAGATCTATTCGGGCGGTTTGGGCATCCTGGCCGGCGACTATCTGAAGGAGGCGTCCGACAAGAACGTGCCGATGGTCGCGGTCGGATTGCTGTACCGGTACGGTTATTTTACTCAAAAACTCTCCGCTCAGGGGGCTCAGCAGGCGACTTACGAAGCACAGAACTTCTCGAAGCTGCCGATCCAGCCCGTGCGCGATGCGGTGGGCAACTGGGCGACCGTGTCGATTCCCCTGCCGGGACGTACGCTCACGGCCCGCATCTGGCTTTGCCGGGTGGGACGTACCGACTTGTACCTGCTCGACGCCGATTACGAGGCCAATCTCGAGGAGGATCGCCGGGTGACGCATTACCTGTACGGCGGCGATTGGGAGAACCGGCTCAAACAGGAGATTCTGCTGGGTATCGGCGGTGTGCGGGCGCTCCAGTCGCTGCATATCGCGCAAGACGTTTCCCATTGCAACGAGGGTCATGCGGCATTTCTCGGGCTGGAGCGCATCCGCAACCTGGTGATGCGCCGCCGACTGACTTTCGCCGAAGCGCTGGAAGTGGTTCGCTCCTCCTCGCTGTTTACGACCCATACGCCCGTGCCGGCGGGACACGATGCGTTCCCTGAGGCGATGATCCGGCAGTATTTGTCGCACTATCCCGAGGAGTTGGGCATCGACTGGGCGCAGTTTGTCGGCTTGGGTCGCGTGAATCCGGAGGATCCGAACGAAAAATTCTCGATGTCGGTGCTTGCCTGCAACCTCTCGCAGGAGGTCAACGGCGTGTCGTGGCTGCACGGCGAGGTCTCCAAAGAGATTTTGGGAGATCTGTGGCCGGGGTATTTCAAGAACGAACTGCATATCGGTTACGTGACCAACGGCGTGCATTTCCCGACCTGGACGGCTACGCGCCTGCGCCGTCTGTATGCCCGCTATTTTCCCGAAGGGTTCGAGGGGCACGAATATCGTATTTCGGAGTGGAAGAAGGTGTACGACATCCCGGACGAAGACCTTTGGCAGGAGCGCATGGTGCTCAAAGAGAAGCTCGTTCGCCTGATCCGCCGCCGCTACTGCGATCCCGGGCAGGTGCGCATGGATTCGCCCCATCAGGTCATGCAGGTGCTCGAGAGCATCAAGCCCGATGTGCTGAAGATCGGTTTTGCGCGCCGTTTCGCCACTTACAAACGGGCGTTGCTGCTCTTCACCGATCTGGATCGCCTGGCGGCCATCGTCAACAACAAGGAGCGTCCCGTGCAGTTTATCTTTGCGGGCAAGGCGCATCCCAACGATCAGCCGGGACAGGATCTCATCAAGCGGATCATCGAAGTCGCAGCCATGCCGCAGTTCTCCGGCAAGATCATCTTCCTGCAGAATTACGACATGGAGCTGGCGCGTCGCCTGGTGCAGGGCGTGGACGTGTGGCTCAATACCCCTACTCGTCCGCTCGAGGCGTCGGGTACGTCGGGTGAAAAGTGCGTGATGAACGGCGTGCTGCAGTTTTCGGTGCTCGACGGCTGGTGGGTCGAGGGGTATAAGGAGGGTGCCGGTTGGGCACTGCCGATGGAGACGGTCTTTTCCGATCCGCAGTATCAGAACGAACTCGACGCCGAGATGATTTACAATACGATCGAAGAGGAGATCGTGCCGAAATACTACGACCGGGATGCCGACGGTATTCCCCGTGCGTGGATGGCTTCGGTGAAAAAATGTATTGCCGAAATCGCTTCGAACTTCACGACCAACCGGATGCTGCGCGACTACGAGGTGCGTTTCTACAACCGGCTGGCAGCCCGCAAGCGGGAACTGTCGGAGAACGACTTCGCCGTTGCGCGCGAGATCGTCGCCTGGAAGCACAAGGTGCTGGCTGCGTGGCCTGCCGTGAAGATCGTGGACGTGCAGCGTGCCCGGGTCGGCGACAAGCCGATCTTCATAGGACGCAGTTACCATTTCGAGCTTACGCTCGACCTGGCCGGACTCGCTCCGGAGGACGTGGGGGCCGAACTGGTCGTGGCCCGTCCCGTGGAGCCGGACCGAGTCGTGGAGGTCATCCGTACCGTGCCGCTCAGCCAGGTGCAGGTTTCGGGCAGCCAGGTGACTTTCACCTTGGACTATGTTCCCGAACAGGCCGGGATGTTCGATATGGCGCTGCGCATTTTCCCGCAGAATCCGATGTTGCCGCATCGTATGGATTTCGCACTGGTCAAGTGGGCGTGAAATAGTTGTTGCAAAAAGGTTATTTTTTGATAAATTCCGGATTTTCGCCGAGCTTGGACTTGACGGTCTGCGAAAAAAACGGTATCTTTCAGAAAAGATAGCGGCAGGCGGAAACAATCGTGCGGGCTTACGGAGAGGCATTGCCGAGCCTTCCGCTCTCTTACGCCAAGATCGTTCGAAAGGACCGGACTTTTTACGATCCGGCCGACCGGAAAAAGAAACAGACGATTCGACGGGTCCGGCAGGAGTAGGGCTGATTTTGCCGTTCCGCTCTGTCGGAAATGAACATAAAGAACAAACAGTTATGTCGGTACTTACATTTGATAAGAAGGAACTGGGAAATCTGGAGTATTCGTTGCAGCGCGAAATGCTGGCTACGGATCGCAGAGGCGGCTATATGAGCACGACCATCGTTTGCTGCAACACGCGCAAGTACCATGGTCTGATGGTGGCACCCATCGACGACAGCGACCGCGCTTACGTGCTGCTCTCGTCGGTGGATGAAACCGTCGTGCACGACGGGCAATCCTTCAATCTGGCGCTGCACCGTTTTCCGGGAACCTACGAACCTCGGGGGCATAAGTACATCACCGATTTCGAATATACGCCGACACCGACGATCACCTACCGCGTGGGAAGTATCGTGTTGCGGAAAGAGCTGCTCTGGATACACAACCGCACGCAGTTGATGATCCGCTATACGCTGCTGGAGGCGCCGTCCGACGTCCGGCTTAGGCTCCGGCCTTTCTTCGCCTTCCGGGACAAACATGCGCTCACGCATGCCAATATGGAGGCCGACGGACGTTCCCGGCCGATTCCGGGCGGGGTGAAGTGTCGGTTGTATTCCGATTTTCCCTGGCTGTACCTGCAAACCGATTGCCGGGATGCGGAGTTCGTGCCGGCTCCCGACTGGTACTATAATTTCGAATACGCCAGAGAGATCGAGCGAGGATACGAGGGAGATGAGGATCTGCTTACGACGGGTTATTTCGAACTCAGTCTCGGTCGGCGGCAAAGCGTGATTTTCTCTGCGTCCGTCGAAGCCATTCCCGATCCTGCGGCCATCGGCGGAATGTTTGCGGATGCTCCGCTTTGGTTTTTCTGGGTGCTTCAGCAGTTGCAGCGGACGCTGGGTGAGGAGGAGATATGGAAGCGCTACGGTATCGTGATGAAAGAGCTGCTGGCGGCTTATCGCCGGGGCGTCGGCGGCGTGGCCGTGCACGATAACGGTTTGGTGTGGGCCTCGGCGCCCGGCAAGGCCCTTACCTGGATGAATGCGCTGGCAGGCGGTGTCCCCGTCGTGTCGCGGGACGGGTATCCGGTCGAAATCAACGCACTTTGGTACAACGCCGTGTGTTATGCCCTTGAGTTGGCTTCCTGTTTCGGCGAGGAGGAGTTCGTCGGCGAGTGGAAAGCGTGGCCTGAGCGGATTCGGAACGCTTTCCGGGAGATGTTCTGGAGCGGCGACGACGGGTATCTGGCCGATTTCGTAGGTCCTGAAGGGCCGAATCGGTGGATTCGTCCGAATATGGTGGTGGCGTGCGGTTTGGATTACAAGATGCTCGATGAGGAGCAGCAGGCTTCGGTGCTTCGGATCGTGGGGCAGCATTTGCTGACACCCAAAGGGCTGCGTTCGCTTTCGCCCCGCAATCCTCGCTATAAGAACCGCTGCGAGGGCGATGAAGCCGCTCGTGCGGAGGCTTCGATGAACGGCTCCGTATGGGTTTGGCCGCTTTGGTTTTATGTCAAGGCTTCGTTCGACCTCGGTGGCCGTGAGTTTCTGCCTCGGGCGGAGGAGCTGCTCGCCCGTTTCGGCGAGGAGATTCAGAGTTACGGTATCGGATCGATCAACGAGCTGTTCGACGGCGATCCTCCGCATGCGCCTCGGGGCGCCGTGTCGCAGGCGTGGAGCGTCGGGGCGGTGTTGATGATCCGTGAAACGACCGAACGCTGGCGCCGTCGCCGGGGACACGGGTTGTTGCCGGGTCTTCGGAAAAAGCGCTAAAGGATGCGAAGGAAAAGAACTTGCCGCCGCGTAAGGTGTCCGAAATTTTTTCTGTCGGCCCGGGCAGGCCGGGGTGGAGGTTGCCGGGAGGGGCGACCGGTGTTTCGCGAAGTCGAATAAGTTACGGAATGAAACGTGATTATATACTTTGAGTGTACCTTTTCGGGGGCGCAGTGTCCCAAATTCCCTCCGAGAAGCGGATTTAGGGGAAGGGTGCATGGCGGACACGGTTTCGGGCCGCGAATAAGCACTCCTCGGATTCGATGCTGCGACCGTCGGATAAGGGTACATGGAAAGATATAATTGTTAGAATAAAAAAATAGAATACAAATGAGAGTGTTGATGTTCGGTTGGGAGTTTCCTCCCCATATCGCCGGCGGGCTGGGTACGGCCTGCTACGGTATGACGCGCGGTCTTGCACGCAACGGTGTGGAGGTCGTTTTCGTCATGCCGCGTGCCTATGGCGACGAGGACCAGCGCTTCGTCCGCGTGGTGAATGCGAGCGACGTGGAAACGATCGGTACGCGCGATCATGAGTTTTCCGAAGAGCTGCTCGAGAAGGTTTCGTTCATCCACATTGATTCGAACATGTTGCCCTACATCTCTCCGGAGGAGTATGCCGCTTACCACGACGAGTTCGTTCGCAGCGGCCGGACACACGAGTGGACCGACGTATGGAAACAGCGCTACACCTTCTCCGGAAAATACGGCGCCAACCTGATGGAGGAGGTCGCCCGGTATGCAATGGTGGCGGCGCAGGTGGCCAAAGACCTCGAAGGGCAGTTCGACGTGATCCATGCCCACGACTGGCTGACCTATTTCGCCGGAATTGCGGCCAAGCGGGTTTCGGGCAAGCCGCTGGTGGTGCACATGCACGCCACGGAGTTCGACCGCAGCGGCGAGAATATCAACCGTCGGGTCTATGCCATCGAAAAGGCGGGTATGCAGGCTGCCGACCGGGTGATCGCGGTGTCGGAGCTGACGCGTCGCATTGTCATCGGCAAGTACGGCATTCCGGCCGATAAGGTCGTGACGGTGCATAACGCCGTGCGTTTCGGCGAGTCGGAGGAGGCTGCGCCGGAGCGGGCGGTCAAGGATAAGGTCGTCACCTTCCTGGGACGCATCACCTACCAGAAAGGTCCCGATTATTTCGTCGAGGCTGCGGCCAAGGTGCTGCAGCGGGTTTCGGACGTGCGTTTCGTCATGGCCGGCTCGGGCGATCTGATGAACCATGTGGTGCGGCGCGTGGCCCAGTTGGGGATCGCCGACCGCTTCCATTTCACGGGGTTCCTCAAGGGCGGGGAGGTGCAGCGGATGTTCCGTCTGTCGGATGTCTATGTCATGCCTTCGGTGTCGGAGCCGTTCGGCATTTCGCCGCTCGAGGCCATGCGTTCGGGCGTTCCCGTGATTATCTCGCGGCAAAGCGGCGTGGCGGAGGTGCTGGATTATGCTATTAAGGTGAATTACTGGGACGTGGATGCTCTGGCCGATGCCATTTACGGGCTTCTTACCTATCCGGCTCTGGGCAGGATGTTCGCTTCGAAGGGGTTGGAAGAGGTGACCGGACTCAAATGGACCAATGCCGCAGCGAAGATCAAGACGGTTTACGAAACTGTCGTCGCAGAGGCGAACAATTAAAATATTTGCGGAGTATGAAAACGATTTGTTTCTATTTTCAGGTACACCAGCCCTGGCGGCTGAAGCGTTACCGTTTCTTCGATATGGGCCGTGACCACAACTACCTGGACGACCTGACCAATCGCTCGATCATGCAGAAGATCGCGCGTGAGTGCTATCTGCCGATGAATGCCTTGCTGTTCAATCTGATCCGGCAGAGCGAGGGGCGTTTCCGCTGTACCTTTTCGCTGACGGGGCTGGCCGTCGAACAGATGCGGGCGTATGCGCCCGAGGTGCTCGATTCGTTCCGCCGGCTGGCCCGGACGGGCTGCGTGGAGTTCCTGGCCGAAACTTACTCCCATTCGCTGGCTTCGCTTTCGTCGAAGGAGGATTTCATGCAGCAGGTTGCGCTCCATACCGAACTGATGAAAAAGGAGTTCGGCGTTGCGCCGACCGCCTTTCGCAATACCGAACTGATCTATTCCGACCGGATCGGCTCCGATGTGGCCGAGATGGGTTTCAAGACCATGTTGGCCGAGGGAGCCCGACACGTACTGGGATGGAAGTCGCCCGGCTATGTTTATGCCAATGCGCTCGACCAGCGCTTGAGGCTGTTGCTGCGCAATTACAAGCTCTCGGACGACATCGCGTTCCGTTTCTCCAACCGAGGGTGGGACCAATGGCCTCTCACGGCGGAAAAATACACGGGGTGGCTCGCTTCGGACGAGCTGGAGGGGGATGTGGTCAATCTCTTCATGGATTACGAAACCTTCGGCGAGCACCAGCGTGCCGATACGGGTATTTTCGACTTTATGAAGGCGCTCGTTCCGGCTGTTCTGAAGCGGGAGGGGTTGGAGTTCGCTACGGTGAGCGAAGCCGCTGCGAAATACCAGCCCGTCGCCGTACTCCATTGTCCGCACGTGATGTCTTGGGCGGACGAGGAACGTGACATCACGGCGTGGCTGGGCAACGAATTGCAGAACGAAGCTTTCGGAAAACTGTATGCCCTGCGGGATAAGATCGCCCGGCTGAAGGATCCCGATTTCGACCACGTGTGGAACTTCATGCAGGCTTCGGATCATTTCTATTATATGGCGACCAAGTGGTTGTCGGACGGGGACGTACATGCCTATTTCAATCCTTACGAATCGTCCTACGATGCCTTTATCAACTATATGAACGTGCTTTCGGATTTCGAGATCGAAGTGGAGAAGGCGTTCGACCGGAAGCCGCCGGTCCGCAAGACCAAACCGTCGCCGAGGAAAAAGGGTTCCGATCGGGAGAAAGCCGGGGTGCGATAATCTTTCGGTCGAAAAAGGCGGTGCGTCATAACAGGCAAACTGCTTCGTTATTATCGGTGTCACGGCTCGATCATGTGCGTCGGTACACACTCTTCGCCGTGAACCTCGATGCCTTGTATTTTACCTGTTTTTACATACCTGAAAAGGGATGCGCCGAATTTCTCGATTTGACACGTCCCTTTTTTATTCCGGGATGCCTCGGTCCGTCAGCTGCCCTTGCGCTTGAACCGCGACGGGCTGTAGCCCGTGTGTTGTTTGAAATATTTGCCGAAGAACGACTGGGTCGAGAAGTTGAGGTGATAGGCGATCTCCTGGATGCTCATGCCCGAATAGCGCAGCAGGCTTTTTGCCTCGAGGATCACCGCTTCGTCGATCCACCGGGCGGCGGTTTTGCCGCTCACGTCCTTGGAAACGGTCGAAAGGTATTTGGGGGTGATGTTGAGGCGGCGGGCATAGAACCGGACGTTCCTCTCCTGTTTGCTGTATTGCCGGACTAATTCCATGAACTCTTCGAAGATCACCTCGCCGCGCCCCAACTTGACCGTGTTTTTCTGCTCGCGCATGTTCAGCTCGGTGATGATGTAGAAGACTGCGGTGAACAGGCAGCGGATGATCTCCTGTCTGTAATGTTCCTTGTCGCTGGCAAGAATCGTCTTGATGAGTTGGAACACCTGTCGGATCTCGTGCGTGTCCTGGGGTGTCACCCGCAGGCAGGGTTGTTTGCCGAAACGCATATAGACGGGCAGCGAGGCCGAAAGGTCTATCTGGATCTCGTTGATGAACGATTTGGAACAGGCGACGAAATAGGCCGCCGCATCGCTGGTGCTGGCCACCGTGCGGATCACGCGGTCGGGGCTGAAGAAGACGATCGTGTCGGGCACGACTTCGTACTCTTCCGTATCGATCGCTACGACGGCCGAACCGCTGGCCATGATGATCGCCGAGAAGCCGTCGATCAGGGCGGGGTAGTTGCCCAGCGTATCGCGGTGGATGTCGAACGAAGCGATCACCAGGTCGTCCGACAGGTAATAAACGTCCCGCATCTCCTGCTTGATGCGGGAGATCGAAACTTTTTGCAGGGTTATCTCGTCCGCCACCATGCCAGTTTGCTGATCAGATTCTTGAAATAGGCGAACCGGCCCCGGCGGGGTGCCTCCGATAGCGGGCAGACGACGCGGAGCTCGTTGTGCAGACATTCGATATGCAGCGGGAAATCGGCCCCCTTCTGTCCGTCCATGTCGGTAGGTTCGTTGATCGGCGAGGTGATGTCGAGCGTGCGGGCTCGGAAATGTTTCACCTGCGAGGGCCGACCGCCCAGCAGGTGACGGAGCATCGATACGACCGAGAAGAGCATGTTGCGCCTTTGCAGCAACAGACAGTCGAACATGCCGTCCTTAATGCTCGAGCGGGGGGCAAGGTGGAATCCTCCGGCCGTTTCTCCGTTGAATATCAAGGCCATGAGCGATTCGATGTCGAAGGCTTTGCCGTCGGCGAGAATTTGCAGCGGAATGCCGTGTACCGAGCGGAACTCCTTCACGCCCTCGATCAGGTAGGCCAGCTTGCCGATCTGGTGCTTGCGTTTGTCCGGCGTGCGCTGGGACGTGGTGGTGAAGATGCCGAAACTGAAGATATTGACGAAATAGTGGTCGTTCACGCGTCCGCAATCGACCCGCTCTTCCGTGCCGCCGAGGAGCTGCGCCGCCGCCTTGACCGGGTTTTTCTCCATGCCGAGCGCTCCGGCGAAGTCGTTGGCCGTACCTGCCGGGATGATTCCCAGCAGCAGGTCGAGGTGCTTCTCCTTCATCCGATTGACCACGTAATTGACCGTGCCGTCGCCGCCCGCCACGACCACCAGATCGACCGTTTCGTGTCCATTGAAAGGGTTGCGGCTGAAATCGATCGGGCCGTCCACGATCGAGTAGCCGGCCTGCCGGAACATTTCGCCGATGGCTTGGGAATCTTTTTCGATTTTTCCTTTCCCCGACTGGGGATTATAGAGAAATAGAGCTTGTTTCATTCGTACGCAATGGGATTATTCTGGAATCATCATTTCTTGCATCGCCGGCGAGCAGTAAATTTCGTAGCCGTCTTTCCCGTCGTCGAGGATAAAATAGACCTTCGCGTCGGGAATTTTCCGGGAGAGGGCGATGGCCTTGTCCGCGCCCAGGCTCAAATACATGGTCGCCATGGCGTCGGCTTCGGCGCAGTTGTCCGCGACCACGGTGGCGGAAAGCAATCGCGACGTGACGCTGCGGCCCGTTGTCGGGTCGATCGTGTGGGATATCTTATTGCCTGCGGCGTCACGGTAGAAGCGGCGGTAGTTGCCCGAAGTGGCCAGGCCTCCTTCGCTCATGCGGATACGTCCGGTGAGATAGGCGCCGTCGGACATATTGCCGTCGAAGGGAGTTTCTATGCCGATCCGCCAGGGAATGCCTTTGCTGCTGACACCCTGGCAGCGGCATTCGCCGCCGATCTCCACCAGATAGTTCTTCGCGCCGCAGCGCTCCATGAGGGCCGCGACCAGATCGACCGTATAGCCCTTGGCGATCGAGTTGAAATCGAGCTGTACGCGGGGATCGTCCTTCACGAGCCTGCCGTCCCGGATATGGACGCGCCGGTAACCTACGAATTGCAGGAGCGAATCGAGGTTCGGGGTGCGTTCCGCCTCGTGCCCGGCGAATCCCCAGGTATCGACCAGCGGCTTGACCGTCACGTCGTAGTGGCCTTCGCTCAAGCGGCTGAACCGTTCGGCCAGACGGAGGTTGTAGATGATATGTTCGTCGAGCGAGTCGGTCTCTCCCCGGTTGATGCGGCTCAGCAGGGAGGTGGAGTCGAAAATCGACATCGAAGCCTTGGCTTCGGCGTCGATTTGCATAATGGCCCGGTAGAGTTCCTGTGCGGTGCAGTCTGTGATGTCGCCCGTTGCCTGGAAAGTCGTGCCCAGCATCGCGCCGCTTGCCGTAAGGTACTCTGCGCGGCGGTCGCAGCTCGCTGCAAGGACCAGAACGATAACGGTGTAGAGCAGCAGGGCGATCTTTTTCATGTTCTATGTGTCTTCTTTTTTGGCAAAAATAGTGTTTTTCGCTCCGGTTTGCAAAAAAAGAGGGCTCTTCAGCTAAAAAATTGTATTCGTTTAAGTTGGTTATTGTGAATTAAGTTCGTACCTTTGCGCCACGCTCTGGCGTTATTCACGGTAAGGGGAATGCGTCGTAGAGTGGAACTAAATAAACTTTTGAAAATGGGTTATTTATCAGCTGAAAAAAAGCAGGAGCTTTTCGGTAAGTACGGAAAGTCCAACACCGACACGGGTTCTCCCGAGAGCCAGATCGCGCTGTTCTCGTTCCGTATCAACCACCTTACGGAACACCTTCGTAGCAACAAACACGACTTCGGTACACAGCGTGCGTTGCTGCGTCTGGTCGGCAAGCGCCGCCAGTTGCTGGAGTATTTGAAAGAGGTCGATATCGAGCGCTACCGAGCAATCATCAAGACGCTCAATCTCCGTAAATAGTCCCGGAGGCAGAAAAATGGGGTTGGCCAAAGTTTCTTTTGGCAGCCCCATTTGTAATTTGGAACATACATTTTGACGTAAAAAATATCTATGGAAGAAAAGAAGTTGTACAATGCAGTCCGGAAGACGATCACGCTGGCAGACGGCCGCGAAATCATGATCGAAACGGGCAAACTGGCCAAGCAGGCCGACGGCTCCGTCGTGGTGAAGATGGGAGATACGATGCTCCTGGGAACGGTGGTAGCCGCCAAGGACGCGAAACCCGACACTGATTTTATGCCGCTCCAGGTGGAGTATAAGGAGAAATATGCCGCTTGCGGTCGCTATCCCGGCGGTTTCATGAAGCGTGAGGGCAAGGCTAACGACAGCGAGATCCTCGTAGCCCGTCTGATCGACCGTGCGCTGCGTCCCCTGTTTCCGTCGGACTATCACGCCGAGGTATATGTGACCGTAAACCTGATTTCGGCGGACAAAGATATTCAGCCCGATGCTCTGGCCGGACTGGCCGCATCGGCTGCACTGGCCGTTTCGGACATCCCGTTCGGCGGTCCGATTTCGGAGGTGCGTGTGGCCCGTATCGGCGGTCAGTATGTCATCAACCCGGCCTTCTCGCAGATGCAGGACGCCGATCTGGACATCATGGTCGGCGGTACCATCGACAATATTCTGATGGTCGAGGGCGAGATGAAGGAGGTGTCCGAGGAGGTGATGCTCGGAGCTATCAAGTTCGCTCACGAAGAGATCAAGAAACACTGTGCCGTGCAGATCGAGCTTTCGAAGGAGCTGGGCAAGGACGTGAAACGGACCTATTGCCACGAGGTGAATGATGAAGAGCTGCGTCAGACCATCATTCGGGAGCTTTACGACAAGGCTTACGCCATCGCCACCAGCGGTACGATGAAGCATGAGCGCGAAGATGCCTTCAATGCGCTGGAGGCCGAGTTCGCCGCCCGTTTTTCGGAAGAGGAGCTGGTCGAGAAGGCACCGCTGATTCACAAATATTTCCACGACGACGTACAGAAGAAGGCCATGCGCAACATGATCCTCGACGAGGGCAAGCGCTTGGACGGCCGCCGCACGGACGAAATCCGTCCCATCTGGTGCGAGGTGGGCTATCTGCCCGCCGCTCATGGTTCGGCGATCTTCACGCGCGGTGAAACGCAGTCGCTGACCACGGTGACCCTCGGTACGAAGATGGACGAAAAGGTCAAGGACGAAGTGCTGGTACAGGGTACCGAGCAGTTCGTGTTGCACTATAATTTCCCGCCTTTCTCGACGGGCGAGGCCAAAGCCGCCCGCGGCCTGAGCCGCCGCGAGATCGGTCATGGCCACTTGGCATGGCGCGCACTGAAGCCAATGGTTCCCGTCGGAGAGGAGAATCCTTATGCCGTGCGTGTGGTGTCGGATATTCTCGAGTCGAACGGCTCGTCGTCGATGGCGACGGTTTGTGCCGGTACGCTGGCGCTGATGGATGCCGGAGTGAAACTCAAGAAACCCGTTTCGGGTATCGCCATGGGTCTGATTTCGGATTCCGCTACCGGTCGTTGGGCGGTGCTTTCCGACATCCTGGGCGATGAGGACCACCTGGGCGACATGGACTTCAAGGTGACGGGTACCAAGGACGGTATCACGGCTACCCAGATGGATATCAAGGTCGATGGCCTTTCGTACGAGGTGCTGGCCAAGGCGCTGGAACAGGCTCGCGTGGGCCGTATGCACATTCTGGGTAAGCTGACGGAGTGTATCGCTGAGCCGCGTGCGGATTACCGTCCGTTCGTGCCGCGTATCGTACAGATCACCATCCCGCAGGATATGATCGGTGCCGTGATCGGTCCCGGCGGCAAGGTGATCCAGGATATTCAGAAGACGACGGGTACGACCATTACCATCACCGAAACCGACAACAAGGGCGTCGTGGATATCTTCGGTCTGGACAAGGAGGCGATGGATGCAGCCCTGTCCCGCATCAAGAGCATCGTGGCGCAGCCCGAGGTCGGCGATGTATATAACGGCAAGGTTCGTTCGATCATGCCGTTCGGTGCGTTCGTCGAGATCATGCCGGGCAAGGACGCCCTGCTGCACATCTCGGAGATCGACTACAAGCGTTTCGAAACGATGGAGGAGACCGGCCTGAAAGAGGGGGATATGATCGAGGTGAAAGTCATCGGCATCGATCCCAAGACCAACAAGCTCAAGCTGTCGCACCGCGTGCTGATTCCGCAGCCCGAAGGCTGGACGGAGCCGGAGCGCCGTCCCCGCGAGCGCGGCGATCGCCCGCGCCGCCGTCCTGAGCACAAGGAGTAGAACTCTGCGGGTCCGGATCGCTGCTACGGAGATAATTTCGGTTTTGTTCGGAAATTTTGGCCGGAATATTGTACAATATTTGTAGATAATTTTTATATTTGCATTACTCCGTAGCTTTTGTGGGGCAGATAAAACAGGCATAAATAGAAAAAGAAAGGATTTAACATTTAATTTTTAAAAGATTAGTTTATGAAAAAGCTGATGAAATTGAGCTTGTTGCTCGTGGTCGTTGCTTTGACGTTTTCGAGCTGTAACTGCTTCAAGAAGATGGCAAAGAACAGCGATGATGTATCGCTGACGTGTGCACCTGAAGTGCTGGTACTGAATAACGGTGTGGTTGCCGCCGACATTACGGCACAGTTCCCCGTGAAGTACTTCAACCCCAAAGCTATCGTGAAGGTTACTCCGGTCATGGTATTCGAGGGCGGAGAAGTCGCCGGTACCCCGAAATTCTTCCAGGGTTCGAAGGTGAACGAGAACTATACGGTCGTTGATAAGAAGACGGGCGGTGTGTTCACCATGCATGTCGAGTTCCCCTACGATGAGCGTATGCAGATTTCCGAACTCCAGTTGCGTGTCGAGGCTAAATGTCCGGGTAGCGACGAGTTTACACTGGTTAATGCCAATACGGGCAAGGTCGTGAAGGCCAAGGAGCTCGAGGCTAACCCCGCGATCGTACGCGAGTGCGGTCTGGTCGTTGCCGAGGGTGTGAACACCCTGCAGCAGGATCTGGCTTACGCCGATGCGATGGCTGCTCTGCCGAGCGACTACAAACGCGTAACCACCAGCGTGGACAAGACCGAGATCCTCTATGCGATCAACAAGGCTAACGTAACTAAGAAAGCGCTGAAAGACGCCGATCTGGAGGCTTTCCAGGCAAATGTGGATGAGAACCTGAAAAACGACCGTGCTACCCAGCATGTTGCCGTGAAGGGTTATGCTTCTCCCGACGGTCCCGTGAAGTTCAACGACACGCTGTCGAAGGAGCGTAGTGAATCGGGTGATAAAGTTCTTGCGAAGCTGCTGAAGAATTCCGGTCTGGATATCGACGTTGCCGCTTACGGTGAGGACTGGGAAGGCTTCAAGGAGCTGGTTTCGGAGTCGAACATCAAGGACAAGGATCTGATTCTTCAGGTTTTGAGCATGTACTCCTCTTCGACGCAGCGCGAGGATGAGATCAAGAACATGTCTTCCGTATTCAACGAGCTGAAGAAAGACATTCTGCCGCAGCTCCGTCGTTCGGTGATCGTGAACACCATCGACCTGGAGGGTAAGACCGACGCCGAGATGATGGCGCTTGTCGAGGCTGGCAAGCTGGATCAGCTCAACCTGAACGAGCTGCTCTTCGTTGCGGAGTCGATCGCACAGGACAACGCTACCAAGAACATCGTACTGGCTTATGCTGCCGAGAAGTATAACGACGCCCGCGCTTACAACAACCTGGGTATCGTTCTTACGGAGGAAGGCCGTACGGCTGATGCTTTGAAATGCTTCCAGAAGGCCGCTCAGTTGGGCGAGGCTTCCGAGGCGCTGAACACCAACCTGGCTCTTGCCAACCTGGCGAACGGCAATATGGCAGAGGCTCAGAAGTATGCCAAGGGCGCTGATGCAAAGGCGAAGAGCCTGGTCAATGCAGCACAGGGTAACTACAACGACGCTGCCAAGCAGCTCGACGGTATGAATGCCGCTATCGCTAACACGATGAACAAGGACTATGCGGCTGCAAAGCGTGCTATCGCTAAAGATATGAGCGCAGAGGCTGATTACCTGCGTGCCGTGATCGCTTCGGATGAGGGCGATATGAGAACGGCAGAGGCACAGTTGAAGAGCGCCGTGAAGAAGGATGAGAAGATGGCGAAGAAAGCCATGAAGGATATCCACTTCAAGAAACTCTTCGAAGAGGGCCTGAAGTTCTAATCCGTTCGGATTCGATGAAAAATATCCGCACCGGAAACGGTGCGGATATTTTTTGTCTTTCCATGTACCCCTTGTCCGACGGTTGAAGCATCGAACCCGGGGACGCTTGTTCGCAGTCCGTGGCTGCGTCTGTAATGCTGACCATCCCTGAATCCTTTTACCGGGAAGGGGATTTGGAAAACTACGCTCCCAAAAAGTATATAATTGCATTTTTTTGGAGTTTATACTTTCGTGTATCAAGATCGTTTTTTTGTCGGTTTCGGCGGCGGCTTACAGCTTTGCGGGCCGTTATTCAATGCTTGCCCCTACCTTGCGCCTTTCCCTTTGGGTGGTTTTGAGGAAGGTCGGTCGGCATCGGATCGGTAATTGTGATACATAATCGGATTTTGCGATGATAGATCGCTCGATCTTGCATGAGCGATGGTCGTCTTTTCCGGTTTGGGAAAGTTCGATTGCCTCCTCTCGAACAGGATTCTCGGAAGGGGCGGTTCGTAAACACGGCTTGCGACTTAAAGCGATGGTCGTCGGATTTCGGAGTCCGAAACGGGGAGTTCCTGAAGATGGGATGGCCATTTTCAGACGCGGATCGTCCGGGTAGGATCGGATGCGCACGAAATTTGCGGTATATTGGAAGAAATATGAAAAAGATCTAAATTTTTTATATTTTTGTCGAAAGCGAATCGGTGTCGGCTCTATTTGTTTGTCTTTGCAGCACTTTTGATCGTTTGGAAAACGGGCCTTTCTGGGTTGAAATGATATTTTACAACGGGTAACGGTCGTGTTTTTACCGATGGAAGGTTGCGTTTTGCACGAGGCTTGTTATGGATTTTATGTATGTGGGGACGGTTCGATATTGACTTTTTGTTTTGCGCTTTGAAGGCGAACCGTCTGTGTAAATAATAGGAAAGTTATGGAATACGCGAATCATTTGAAAGAATATGCGCCGGCAATGAGCGAGGCTCAGGTGGCCGAGGAAGTGGATCGTATCCGTAAAGCTGCGGTACGAAACCATACTCCGGAAGTTTACAAGCTCTGTTATTCGGCGGTGGATTTAACCACGCTGTCGTGTACGGACTCCGTGGAGTCGGTTACGGAATTTGCCGGCAAAGCCGTCAAGTTTTACCAACAGTTTCCCCATCTTCCCAACGTGGCGTCGATCTGCATCTATCCGCCGTTCGTCGAAACGGTCGGTGTGGTGGTCGATGGTACGGATATGCGTATCACGAGCGTTGCGGGCGGATTTCCTTCTTCGCAGACGTTTCTCGAGGTGAAGGTTCTCGAAGTAGCCATGGCTGTCGAGAACGGAGCCGACGAGATCGATATCGTCTTGAACGTGGGTAAGATGTTGGAGGGGCATTACGACGAGGTCGCTAACGAGGTCGAGGTGATTCGTACCGAGACGAGTCCCGAGGTCGTGTTAAAGGTCATTATCGAGTCCGGAGCTTTGAAAACTCCCGATCTGATCCGCAAGGCATCGTTGCTTTCGATGTTCGCCGGGGCCGATTTCGTCAAGACTTCGACCGGCAAGATCGATGTGTCCGCCACGCCCGAAGCGGCGGTGGTGATGTGCCAGGCGATCCGGGATTACTATCGGAAAACGGGACGTAAGGTGGGCTTCAAGCCGGCCGGCGGTGTCCGGAGTGCCGAAGATGCCGCTTTGTATTATACGATCGTCGAGGAGATTTTGGGCAAGGAGTGGCTTACGCCCGAATTGTTTCGTATCGGAGCTTCGTCGGCGGCCAACAATCTGCTTACGGCTATCGAAGGTCGGGAAGTCAAGTTTTTCTGATCCGAATGGGCGATGGATTAAAAAAGAGCGGCACGTTAAGTGCCGCTCTTTTTCTTGGGAAAGGTTGGGGAAATTACCGCATCGGCACCTCGATCAGAAGCAGGCTGGCTTTCCCGTCCGTATGGAGGGTGATGTCGTTCTGCTCCCAAATACCCATGCCGTCCCGGGGGGCCAGCTTTTCGTTCTCGACCGTTACGTCGCCTTCGAGGACGAAGACGTAAAGACCGTTTCCTTGCCGGCGCATAGCGTATTCATAGGTATTTCTCTCTAGGCCGAGGGTGTGGAACCAGGCCGACTGATGAATCCAGGCCGTATGCTCGGAACCATTGCCTTCGGGAGCCACGAGCGTGCGCAGCTCATTGGTGCGTGCCGGAGCGAGCGTGATCTCCTCGTAGCGGGTCGGCAGCCCGTGTCGATCCGGGAAGATCCATATCTGGAGGAATTTGACAGGACGGTTGGGGCTGTTGTTGAATTCGCTGTGAATGATTCCCGTTCCGGCCGTCATCACTTGGATTTCCCCGGTGCGCAGCACCGAAGTATGCCCCATGCTGTCCTGATGTCGTAGTTCGCCCTCGAGCGGGATGGAAACGATCTCCATGTTGTCGTGGGGATGTGCGCCGAAACCCTCTCCTCCGGCTACGGTATCGTCGTTGAGTACGCGCAATGCGCCGAAATGGATGCGCTCGGGATCGTGGTAGTCAGCAAAACTGAACGTATGGTAGCTGTCGAGCCAACCGTGGTCGGAATGACCTCGTGTGCCGGCTCTGTGGATTACTTTTTTCATAATATAATGGATTGATTATAAGAAGGTGTTGCAAATAGTGTTCCACGATACCGCTTGTAGGGCAGGGCTGTCCGAATATAGGTTGCCGAAGGAGTGATCGTGCGGTCGAGCGACAAAGAGAACGGTCCGGGCGTTAGCCCCGGACCGTTCTCTTTGTGAAAATAGCTTGTCGGCTCGTCGTCTTATTTGAGGTGCGGACCTGCAGCTACGAGTTTCTTGCCTTCGGCGTTGCCGGTGAACTTCTCGAAGTTCTTGATGAAACGACCGGCCAGATCTGCCGCCTTCTCGTCCCACTCCTTCGCGTTCTTGTACGTGTCGCGCGGATCGAGAATCTTGGGATCCACGCCCGGAAGTGCAGTCGGGATCTTGAAATCGAATACCGGCAGCGTCTTGGTCGGGGCCTTGTCGATCGAACCGTCCAGGAT
>ENA-OZFE01000401-OZFE01000401.1-human-gut-metagenome-genome-assembly--contig:-NODE-401-length-18425-cov-21.639358_pt1 | contig 18425 bp, 18 predicted proteins | sample MGYA00245077_ERZ653627 | MGnify/ENA primary metagenome ERZ653627 (study PRJEB26926, sample SAMN06165121) | human gut metagenome | biome: ENVO:00009003; feature: ENVO:2100002; material: ENVO:00002003...
GCCCTCACGGGGCTGGCGCGGGGGCGGCGGCAGCAGCCGCTTGATGGACAGGGCGATCTTGCCGTCCGGTGCCACGTTGATGACCTGCACCTTCACGGTGTCGCCATCGTGCAGCACCGCTGTGATGTCCTGCACGAACTCGTTCGATACCTCGGAAATGTGGACCATGCCCACGCGGCCTTCCGGCAGGGCAACAAAAGCACCAAAGGGCTTTACGCCGGTGACACGGCCCTCAAAAACGTTTCCAACCTCAATTGCCAAAACTCAATACTCCTTGTTTTCCTAGAATGCGCCTGCCGCCCGGCTCATTTGCCCGTCACGTCCACAAAAATGCGCTCGTTGGGCGCGGCATAGTTGTAAGAGTCGCGTGCGACCCACTCGGTGATCTGGTCCGCGTCGCCGCTGAGGATGCGCTGCATCTCCTGGTTTTCCGTCTGCTGCTGGGCGATCTGCTCGTTCAGCGTTTCCAGCTCCGCACGCTTGGAGCTGATGGTGACCTGATTGGAAATGTAGGCTACCAGCATGCTGAGCAGCATCAGCACAAAAAACAACCGGATCAGCGTTTTGCCAAACGCACGCTTCCCGCCCTTTTTGCGGCTCTGATTTGCCATTGCACACGCCCCCATCTGCGCAGCAGACACACTGCGTCCCTTCTCTTACTTTGATACGTTTGAATTATACAACACACGGCGCTGGTTTGGCAAGTTCTTTTTCGGATTTTTTGCGGTTCTTTTTGCGTTCCGGCGTTCTTTGCGTGCCGCGTGCCGCTGCGCCAGCGGCCGCAGCACCCATTGCCGGGCAAGGCGCACCGGAGCACCCAGCACCCACGCCAGACACCGCCCGGCCCACCGCACCGGAATGCCCAGCACGGCTGCCGTGCAAAGGGCTGCGGCAAAGGCCGCCAGCACCATGTACCAGCGCAGCACCCCGGCACTGCTGAGGGCGGCAGCATAGCTCTGCACGCCGAACAGCACCGCCCCGGTGAGCAGGGCATCCGGCACAAAGGCACCCCGTCCCCGCACCGGGAAAAACGCCCGTACCACACCCACGGCTGCACCCAGTATGGTGCAGGCGGCCAGCTCCCGCCCCAGCTGGGCGGGCTGCAGCACCGGCAGCATCAGCGCAGAAGCCGGTGCCAGAAGCCTCCGGCGGGCGCAGTGCGGGTGTATTCCAGCGCATCGAACCGGCCGGTGAACTTTGCTTCCCCGGCTTCCAGATCCAGTGAAACGACACTGAGCTGCGCCCCGGCCAGATGCAGCGTGCCCTTGCCCGTTTCCAGCGCAGCGCTCTCGGGGCTGCAATGCAGTACCTTCTGCACCCCGGTCACGGTAAGGGTGGTGCGGCTTTCCAAAATCAGGTCATGGGGCCGGGCTGCGGGTCTTTCTTCCGGTTTCGGCATAAGGCAAAGCTCCCTTCCTCTGGGAACATCCTATGCGGGGCAAGGCCGGTTTTATTCCCTGGGCGGCTCGACGGCCAGCACGGCGGGCTGCTCGATGATCTCGTACATCTCGCGGGCCACGTCCTTGGTGCGGGGCTCCACGTCCGAGAGCACCCGCACCTTGATGGGCCGGTTGCCGAAGGTGACTTCGATGATGTCCCCGGCGTTGACGGCCTGGCTGGCCTTGGCCACCTTGCCATTGATGAGGATACGGCCTGCATCCGCCACCTCGTTGGCTACGGTGCGGCGCTTGATCAGGCGCGAAACTTTCAGGTATTTGTCCAGACGCATGTGCGTGGTTCCTCCTTTTGTACAAAAAACGCCGCCGCACCTCCTGTGAGGCAGCGGCGGCAAAGCAAAAATCAGCTTACAGGGTGTCCTTCAGGGACTTGCCGGGCTTGAACACGATGCTGCGGGAAGCAGCGATGGTGATGGGCTCACGGGTGCGGGGGTTGATGCCCTGACGCTCGGCGCGCTCACGCACCTCAAAGGTGCCAAAGCCGGAGATGGTGATCTTTTCGCCCTCTGCCATGGCCTTGCCCAGTGCCTCAAACATGGCGCTGACAGCACGCTCAGCGTCCTTCTTGCTCATTTCGGTGTTTGCTGCCACCTGTGCAATCAGATCGGTCTTGGTCATACGATAAACCCTCCAAAAATCCTATTTTTGTATTACTTCGTTTCTTCTATCGGGGCAGGCGCATCCGCCTGAATACCGCGTTGTTCCTGCTGCAGACATGCATCGCAGAACCGCCTGGACGCAAAGGTCAGCGCCTCTTCGGCGTCCACACCGGCCAGCCGCATGGCATTGGCCGCTGCAAACAGCAACTCCCCCGCTGCGTCGGCGTTCTGCGCAGCGTTCCAGCCGTCCACAGCCTGCTGCAGAGCCTGCTGTGCCTGCGTTCCTTCCGGCTCCGGCACACCGCAGCGCACCGCACGCTTCTGCAGCTTCTGGACACGCATGAGGGCCGGCAGGGTGGCCGGCACCGTGTTCAGCTCGTCGGCCAGGGTGGTGCGGCCCTTTTCCTTATTCTTGAGCGCATCCCAGCCGTTTATACCGGCATTCTGCGCCGCTGAAGAGGCAAAAATGTTCGGGTGCCGGAACACCAGCTTCTCGCACACCTCGCGGCACACGTCCTCAAAGGTAAAGCGCCCGCGCTCTTCTTCGATCACCGCATGGAACGCCACCTGCATCAGCACATCGCCCAGTTCCTCCCGGAGCATGGCCGGGTCGTCGGCGTCGATGGCCTCCAGCACCTCACAGGTCTCCTCCAGAAAATTTTTCCGGATGGAAGCATGGGTCTGCACTTTATCCCAGGGGCAGCCGTTTTCCGGGTCGCGCAGGATGCGCAGCACTTCCAGCAGCTGTTCCGCGGTATAGGGTGCGCTCGGTACCCAGTCCAGCATGGCAGGCCCTCCCTTCCAAAAGATACTACAAATTGTACCGCATCCTCTGCGGTTTTGCAAGGGTATAAGGGCATTTCCCGGTATTTTTACGGAGATTTCTCTTTTTTCGCAAAAACAGGGCGGTATCCTGCTAAAGGGGACACCGCCCGTTTTCCGGTTTTTGCTGGGGCGCTGTTTACGTTACAGCTGTGCGCCGCACTTATTGCAGAACAGTGCATCGTCCGAGACGGGTGCACCGCACTGCGGGCAGGTCTTGCGGGGCTCTTCGGCAGGCGCTGCCTCGGCAGCGGGAGCTTCTTCAGCCGCCGGCTCTTCGGCTTCGGTGAATTCCACCTCAGCGGTTTCCGCCGGGGTCAGAGAGGCTTTCAGGCGGGCGATCTCGCCCTCGATGCTGTCGATCATCTCGATGTATTTATCCACCAGCGGCTGATTTTCTTCCTTGCCCTTGGCCAGACTGTACACCAGTGCGCCCAGCTGACGCTGTGCCTTGAGCAGCTTGCCCTGCTCATTGACGATCAGTGCCTGGGTCTTGCCCTTCTCGGCCAGGTCTTTGGCGGCATTTTTGCCTTTTTCTGCGTATTCCAAGCCCATTTCCTTGATCTTATTGAAATCGAAATCCATAAAAGACACCTCTCTCTTCCTCCATACACGGCCCGGCCTGCGCCGGACCACGGGTTGTGGGGTCATGCCCATTATAGCGCGCCGCCTGTACAATTGCAACGCATGTCCTACATTTTTTACAGTTTGGTGCAGGTTTGGAAACAAATTTTTCGCATTTTCCCCATATCTTGGGGTCGGTCAGACCTTGCCGCCATAGAACTCCCGCAGCATGCTGTCGGGCGGCAGCAGGTCCAGGCTCAGCGGCGCCACATGCTCAAAGCGGCGAGCCGTCTCGTCCCACAACTCGGCATTGTGGCCTTCCAGCGTGAACTGGCGGCGCACCACGCCCAGCAGGTTGGAGATCAGGCCCAGCTCGTAGGTAAAAGAGGTGTCCAGCAGAAAGTCTGCCGTGGTCTTGAAGCCCTTGATATACCGGGTCTCGCCGTCCAGTACATGATCCCACATGGTCAGGGTCTTGGCCGGGCTGCGGCCGCGGGTGGCGGCATCCCGCAGGGTGCGGCGGCACAGACGGATATCCTGGGTGTTGATCACCCGGCGGCCGTCGATGCAGTATTCCTCCCGCAGGCCGGCATAGATGCGGTAGATGTCATCCCCCTTGACAAGGCCGGTGAGCTCCGGGTTCAGGGCATGGATGCCCTCCACCAGGCACACGCCGCCCTGCAGGTCGATGGGTTCTGCTTTATCCGAGCGCTTCTCGGCCGAGAAGTCGTAGACGGGCAGGGTGGTCTTGCCGGTCTCGCTCAGCTCCCGCAGGCACTGCTTGATGAGCGGCAGGTCCAGCGTATCGGGGTTCTCATAGTCCAGCGTGCCGTCCGGCAGGCGGGGGTAGAACTCCGCCCCCTTGAAGAAATTGTCCAGACTGATGACCTGCGCCGGGGTGCCCTGCTGCTGCAGGGCGCGGGCGACGCAGTGGGCGCTGGTGGTCTTGCCGCTGGCCGACGGGCCGGTGAGCATGACGATCTTTGCGCCGGACATGCGGATCTTCTCGGCGGCATAATTCACCCGCTGGGCATAGCTGTGCTCGCTCAGCTGTGCCAGCTGCTGCGGGCTGCAGGCCGCCACATTGTAAAGGTCGATCTCAACCAGACGCTTCGGGACCCAGATCGTGATCATAAAAATCAGCCACTCCTTTTTTCCGTTCCAGTACCTCCGCAAAGCGCTGGATATACTCGTTCGGATACTTGAAATTGAAGATGCGCTGCATCCGTTTGCCGCCGTCGGCCACCAGCTTGGTGCTGCCGCCCGCACCGGCGGAAAGGATGGTCTGAACTTCCTCCATGATGTAGATGTTGTAATATCCCTCGTGGCCCGGTTTGCACCAGCCCACGTTTTCCAGGTTCTGCAGGGTGTTCTTCTGGCGGTAGAGGTAATAGGGCCGGTAGCCCGCCTCGGCCAGCAGGCGGCATTTTTCCAGCATGGCAGCCACGTCGGCGTAGTCGTTTTCCCGCTGGTCCTCGATGACGATCCGGGAGGCCCGCTTGAGGGTCAGGGTGTGCACGGTGATGTTCTCCGGGTCGAGGGCAATGGCCTGCCGCAGACTGTGCTCAAAGCTCTCCACCGTGTCGCCGGGCAGACCGGCGATGAGGTCCATGTTGATATCGTCGTGGCCTGCCTTGCGGGCCTCGGCGTAGCAGTCCAGGATATCCTGGGCCGAGTGCTTGCGGCCGATGCCGGCCAATACCTCGTCCGAGAAGGTCTGGGGGTTGATGGAGATCCGGGTGGCCCCGTACTCCTTGATGACAGCCAGCTTTTCGGCGTCGGTGCAGTCCGGGCGGCCTGCTTCCACCGTATATTCTACGACTTTGGACAGGTCAAAATTCTGCCGCACGGTGCCCATGAGCTGCCGCAGCTGGTCAGCCGAAAGGCTGGTGGGGGTGCCGCCGCCGATGTAGATGCTGCACAGGGTCAGCCCGGCCTTTTCAGCCTGTCTGCGGATCTCTTCCACCTCGTTGCACAGGCAATCCACATAGGGCTGCACCATCTTGCGGTCACGGTCGAGGTTGCAGCTCACGAAGCTGCAGTAGCTGCACCGGGACGGGCAGAACGGGATGCCGATGTACAGGCTGTAGGTCTTGGGCGCACTGCCCACCTTCAAAATCGGCTCCTGCAGGTCGGCGATGGCCTTGGCCATCTGGTATTTCTGCTCCGAGCAGTCGAAGCGCTCCAGGAAGAAGTGGTCGATATCCGTTTCGCTCCATCCGGCGGCACGCTTGTCGTGGATGAGGCGCACCGGGCGCACGCCGGTCATCTTGCCCCAGGGGGGGCGGATGCCCGTCCACTGCCGCAGCAGGTCATAGGTCAGGCTGGCCAGACTGAACTCTGGCGTCTCGCCGCCGGCCTCCGCCGGGGGCGGCAGCGGGGCTGAGCGCTCGGCGCATTTGCCGCCCTGCCGCACCATGGCCCACAGGCCGTCCGGCTTTTTCTCGGCCCACACGCAGTCCTCGCCCGCTTCGGGCGGGGTCAGGGTAAGGGGTGCCATAGGGTAGAACAGGCGGACCAGATGTTCCACCTCGTACCCGGAGGGCAGCCCCGTGATATAAATCTTCATGTCGTTCTCTCGTTTTCGTTAAAAATCAGCATTGCCGCGCAGCGCGCTGCGGATGAAGTAATTGTTGTCCAGTTCCTCCCCGAAGGTGGAAAACTCGCCGTGGCCGGGCAGCACCTGGGTCTCCCGCGGGATGGGCAGCTTTGCCAGCTTGCGCAGGCTCGCGTTCATGGCGTCGCTGCTGCCGCCCTCCAGGTCGGTGCGGCCGATGCTGCCTGCAAACAGAGTGTCGCCGCAGAAGAGATACTCTCCGCACAGCAGCACCACGCTGCCGGGGGTGTGGCCCGGCGTATGCCATGCCGTAAACTGCAGCTCATCCACTGTCGCGGTCTGGCCTTCCGCATAACCGTGGTCGGCCTCGGAAAGCGGGTACATCTTATCCCCGGCCAAATCGTCCGCTTCGCAGTAGAGCACGGCGTGGTACTTCCGGCGCAGGGCCTCGGCGCTGCCCACATGGTCAAAGTGGCCGTGGGTGCACAGCAGAGTGGTGAGCACGGCGTTGTGCTCCTGCAAAATCTGCTCGTAGTTCTGCACGTCCGCCGCCGGGTCAATGATGACCGCATGGCCGGCGTCCGAGATCAGCAAAAAGGTATTGGTGTAGTACGGCGGGGGTGCCGGGATGTGAAATGCCTGCATGGGATCACTCCTTCTTTTTCCACTCGTCGGTGTCAATGATGATGGTACAGGGGCCCTCGTTCACCAGCGACACCTGCATGTCGGCCCCGAACTCGCCGTGCTGCACGTCTTTGAGGCCCTGTTTGTTCATCTCGGCCAAAAACAGCTCGTAGGCGTCCACCGAGAGGGGCGGTTTTGCGGCCTTGATAAAGCTGGGGCGGTAGCCTTTTTTCGTGTCGCCGTAGAGGGTGAACTGGCTCACCACCAGCGCCGAATACCCGAGGTCCCGCGCGCTGAGGTTCAGTTTGCCCTCCGCGTCCGGGAAAATGCGCAGGCCCGCGCACTTATCCGCCAGTTTGGGCACGATGTCCAGGCTGTCGGTGTCCTTCACCCCCAGCAGGATCATCAGCCCCGGCCCGATGGCCCGGGGATCGCCGCCGTTTACCCGTACACTGGCCGACGAAACGGCCTGAATGACTGCTCGCATGGTCTTAGCTCCTTGTCACCTTGAGCACATCCTTTACCTTGGAAAGTCTTGCGACCACACGGTTCAGGTGCTCGGTATTATTGATGCCGATGGTCAGGCTGACCACGGCGCAGTTGTTTTCCACCTGACGGGCGTTCAGGGCGTAGATGGGCACCCGGATGTCCGCCAGGGCGGCCAGCACATCCTGCAGCAGCTCGTTGCGGTTCAGGGCGATAATTTCAAGGCCGGCCTTGTAGCTGTCCTTGACGCTGTCGGCCCAGTAGGCCTTGACCCAGCGGGGCGCGTTGGTGGGGTCCTTCATGCTGGAAATGGCGTTGGCACAGCTCTGCTTGTGGATGGACACGCCAAAGCCGCGGGTGATAAAGCCCACGATGGGGTCCCCGGGCAGCGGACTGCAGCATTTGGCAAACTTGATGGGGGTGTTGTCGAAGCCCTCCACCACCACACCGTCGGTGGCGTGCACCTTGCTCAGGTCCACCTTGGGCAGGTCCTCCTCAGACCGCTCCTCTGTGGCCTTCAGCTTGGTCCACTCCTCCTTCAGCTTGGGCAGGCAGTTGGCAATGGTCATGCCTCCGTAGCCAATGGCGGCATACAGCTCCTCGGCGTTGTTCTGGCGCAGGCGGCGGCAGCAGCTGTTGATGAACTCGTCCAGCTGGTCGTCCGGAATGATGATCATCTCGCGCCGCAGTTCACGGGCCAGGGCGTCCCGGCCCTGCTGGATGTTCTCCTCCCGGCGCATCTTCTTGAACCAGTTGCGGATCTTGCTCTTGGCCTCGCTGGTGCGCACGATCTTGAGCCAGTCCCGGCTGGGGCCCTTGTCCGCCGGGCCGAGGATGACTTCGATGATCTCGCCGGTGGACACGATGTGGTCGATGGGCACCATGCGGTTGTTCACCTTGCAGCCCACCATGCGGTTGCCCACCGCCGAATGGATGGCGTAGGCAAAGTCGATGCAGGTGGCACCGGTGGGCAGGTTGATCACATCGCCCTTGGGGGTGAAGGCAAACACTTCCTCCGGCAGCAGGTCGCTCTTGAGGTCATGCAGCAGGTTGCCGGAATCCTCGCTGACGCGCTGGTTTTCCAGCAGCTGGCTCACCCAGGCCAGACGCTCGTCCAGCTTGTCGTGGCCGCCCAGGCCCTCCTTGTACTTCCAGTGTGCGGCAACGCCGTACTCGGCCTGCTCGTCCATGGCACGGGTGCGGATCTGCACCTCGAAGGGGATGCCCTCGTGACCGATGACCGTGGTGTGCAGGCTCTGGTAGCCGTTGGGCTTGGGGGTGGAGATATAGTCCTTGAAGCGGTTGGGCAGCGGGTGGTACATATCGTGGATGAGGCCCAGGGTGCTGTAGCACTCGGCCAGACTGTCCAGAATCACACGAACGGCGTAAATATCGTAGATCTCATCAAAAGACTTGTTCTGCATGATGGTCTTGCGGTAGATGCCGTAGATGCTCTTGACCCGGCGCTTGATGGTGGCACCCTCGATGCCGCTCTCGATCAGGCGGCGCTCGATGACGCCGGACACCTTGGCCAGGAACTCCTCCCCGGCCCGCTCGCTCAGCATCTTGCTGATATCCTCGTAGCCCACGGGGTCGAGGTAATGCAGGCTGCGGTCCTCCAGCTCTTCCTTCACGTTCAGGATGCCCAGCCGGTTGGCGATGGGGGCATACACCTCCATGGTCTCCCGGGCCTTGTCGCGGCGCTTCTGCTCCGGCCAGGCGTCACCGGTGCGCATATTGTGCAGCCGGTCGCACAGCTTGATGATCATCACGCGCACGTCGCGGCTCATGGCCAGCAGCATTTTACGCAGGTTCTCGGCCTGCAGCTCCTCGATGTTGGAGAACTGGATCTTGGTCAGCTTGGTGACGCCGTCCACCATCTGGGCCACCTCGGAGCCGAACTGTGCGGTCAGGTCGTCCAGGGTGGTGGGGGTGTCCTCCACCACATCGTGCAGCAGAGCGGCAGCGATGCTCTCGGAGTCCATACCCAGATCCAGCACCAGACGGGCCACGGCCAGCGGGTGGCAGATATAGGGTTCGCCGCTGCGGCGGCACACGCCCTTGTGGGCGTCGTTGGCAAGGTTATAGGCCTTTTCGATCATGTCCATATCGTAGGCCCTGCCGCTGGCCTTGATGGCCTCACAGAGTTTCTCCCAGGTGACGATCTCCGGGCGCACCTCGGAGGGCAGAGCACCTTCCGGGGCATCTGCCGGCTGCGCCGTGGCAGCCACGGTGGCCGTCTCCTGCACCGGCTGGTGCAGGTGGGTCTTGGCCGAATACGAATCCTCCTCCCGCACCGGGGCGGGGGCAGGCAGTTTCTTTCCCTCAGGCATTTACATTCCCTCCAAACATTTCAGGATCGGGGCGTCGGCAAGGTTTTTCTTGCCGGCCGTGGGCACCAGCTCCCACACTTTGGCCCCGCCCTTTTCTGCAGCAGCGATCAGCCCCACCTGTTCCAGTGCCGTGACCGCCACCAGCGTTTTGCCGGTATTTTCTTCTCCCAGCTTCGCGCACAGGGGCTGCAGATCTTCCGCGTGCCAGCGGCGGGCCTGCAGCTCCCGGTATACCGCGATGATATCGCTGCGGGCCGGGGTGATGAGATTTTTCTGTTCTGTGGTGAGCGGGGTGCCGCGGCGCAGTGCCTGCACCAGCGCTGCCTGCTGCGGCATGGCACTGCCAAGGCCCGCCGGGTGCAAGTCGATGATGCGGCCCGAAAGCTGCGCGCCACGGGGCGCATCGTAGACCGAAAGATTCAGGGCAGTGTCTACCACGTCGCCCGTGGCATAGGGCAGCTGCTCCGGCCGCATGCCGAACCACACGGCGTACAGGCTGGCATTGCCCTGCCGCAGACGCAGGCGGCTGTGTTTGCCGTCCGACACCGGGTATACCCCGTCCAGCACGGCATTCTGCAGCAGGAACACCGGGGTGGGGTTCTCAGCCCCGAAGGGGGCCAGCTGATCCAGACGGCGCACGGCGTCCACCGTGACCCGGTCCAGATGGATGGACAGATCGCAGGTCAGCGGCGGGATCTGCAGCACGGGGCACTCCCTTGCCGCCCACTCGTTCAGGCGGCGGCGCAGGGCTTCCAGATTTTCTTCCCGCACCGAGAGGCCCGCCGCCATGGCGTGGCCGCCGTAGCGGATGAGCAGGTCGGCGCAGGCCCCGATGCAGGCGTGCAGGTTGAACCCCTGCACGCTGCGGCCGCTGCCCTTGCACTCGCCGTGCTCGTCCACCGTGACCACGATGACCGGGCGGCCGGTGCGCTCCACCAGCCGGGACGCCACGATGCCGATGACGCCGGGGTGCCAGTCCCGGCCCCACAGCAGGATCACCCGATCCTCCAGCCGCTCCGGCTGCTGCTCCAGCAATTCCTCAGCGGCCTTGAAGATCTGCAGTTCGGTCTCCTGCCGTTTCGCGTTGATCTCGTTGAGTTTATGGGCCAGCTCCTCGGCGCGGTCCGGGTCCTCACACAGCACCAACTGCAGGGCCGTCACCGCGCTGTCCATGCGGCCGGCCGCGTTGATGCGGGGCGCAATGGCATAGCTGATATTCTCCGCTGTGACGGTTTTTCCGGCAAGGCCCACTTCTTCCAGCAAGGCTTCCATGCCGGGGCGGTCGGTCTGCTGCAGCTGCCGCAGGCCGGCCTTGACCAGGGTGCGGTTCTCTCCGGTCAGGGGCATCACGTCCGCCACGGTGCCCACAGCGGCCAGGTCGCCGCAGTAATCCAGCATTTCCTCCGGGGTGCAGTCGTCCAGCGCGGCGCACAGCTTAAAGGCCACGCCTGCGCCGCACAGCCCTTTGAAGGGGCTGGTATCGTCCTCCCGGCGGGGGTCCACCACGGCCACTGCCTTGGGCAGGGTCTCGGGCGGCAGATGGTGGTCGGTGATGATAAGGTCGATGCCCAGCTCTGCGGCAAAGTCGGCCTCGGCTACAGCGGAGATGCCGTTGTCCACCGTCACGATGAGCCGATAGCCCTTGTCGTGGATGGACTGGATGGCGTTGCGCGACAGGCCGTAGCCATCGCCCTCGCGGCTGGGCAGCATGCATTTGACGGCGGCACCCATGCCCTTGAGGTGCTGATACAGCAATGCCGTGGCAGTCACGCCGTCCACGTCGTAGTCGCCGAACACCACGATGGTCTCGCCATTGTCGATGGCCTGCCAGATGCGCTGGCAGGCTTTTTCCATATCGGTGAGCAGGGCGGGGTCGCTCAGCTCCTCTTCCCCTGCCAGCAGGGTGAGCGCGTCGGCCGGGTCGGTGATGCCGCGGGCCGCCAGGATGCCGGCCAGCAAGGCCGTCTCCTTCTGCTGGGCGGCCAGCGTGGCGGCATATTTCTGTTCGCTCCAGGGCTCCTCGTCCATAGCGCTGTATTCCAGTTCTTCGGTACGCTGCTCCGCGATGGCATGGGTCAGCTCCCGGACGGCGGCGCGGTCCAGCGTTTTCAGGTCCCAGGCACGGTAGGTCATTGGAAATCCCTCCCGGTCAGGCCGTCGTTGGCCAGCATTCCCTGCAGGGCTGCGATCTCGCTGGAAACATCCATGGCCACGTCCGACAGCAGATTGTCGTAGAGGTTGTCAAAGGCCTGGTTCAGCGTGTGCAGGATGCCTGCAATGTCCCGCCGGATGCTCTCGGCGTTGGCTCCCTGCTGGCCCTGCACGTCGTTGTAGGTGTGCAGCAGCTTGAGGGTGGTGGGGATATAGTATTCCGCAAAGCGGCGGGCCTTGGGCAGGCTCTCCGGGTGAGCCTCCAGCCAGTCGCAGATGGCATTGGCCGTCTTTTGCATCTGCTCCAGTTCCTCCCGGGCCTGGGGGTCCTGCATCAGCTGCTGCTCTTTTTCCAGCACCTGGACAAAGCGCCGGGCTGCTTCCAGGTTCAGGGGCACTGCGTCTGCCTCCGGCTGCTCCGGTTCCGGCTGCGGCTGTGCCTGGGGTGCAGCCGCCGTTTCCTGGGCGGCGCGGTAGTCCTCCACCGTCAGGTAGAGTTTTTCTGTTTTTTCATCCAGCCAGGCGGCAAGCCAGTCCTTTTGGATGTATCTGCGCAGTTTTTTCAGAGTTTTTGCCTTTTTCTGGTGGGTCAGGTCGGCCAGCATCTCCACCGGCAGGCCGTTCTTATAGTCCTCGCCCTCGGCGGCATCGGCCAGCAGCCGCAGCTTTTTGGAGGCCGACAGCCGGGAGGCACCGGCGGCGATCATCGCGCCAAAGCCGCAGGCGACAAGGGTCAGCACATTGCCCGTGATCTCCAGCACCGTCGTGGCCATAGAAGCGCCGGTGGTAAAGGTATAGGTCATGCCCTCCGGGGCCGTGGCCACCGTGTCACCGATCATGGTCTCTGTAATAAGGCCGGGCAGAAGGGCATCCGACGCCGCGATGCAGCCAATGCCGCCCAGACCGAAGATCACCGCAAAGGTGATACCCACCGCCAGCAAAGTGCAGCCGTTGCTGTAACGCTTTTTTGCGCTGATGCGGATGTTTTCCACCGGGGTCGGCTCCGGCTTTGCAAAGATCTGCCGGAACCAACCGGGCATCCCGGCGGCATCGTCGGTGGTGGTGCCGGAGCCAGCCCGGCCCTGCCGGAAGGCCTTTGCTGCCTCCCCGATGCCATAGTTGGCCGCATGGACAGCGGCCTTGCCAATATCGTAAGCCCGGTCCCCGATCTCCATGCCCCGGCCCTCAAAGCCGTTGCGGAAGGCGTCGGTCATGGTGTCGCCAAAGGCGCGCAGCTGGTCCTCCAGCTCCTGCTGCACCTGACGGCCCTCGTCCTTGATCCGGTTGTCGTTTTCACGATCGTTCATCAAAATCTTCTCACCCTTCTGCCGGTGCATACCGGCTGATGATGGCGCGGGCCACCCGCAGGCCATCCACGGCGGCGCTCATGATGCCGCCCGCATATCCCGCGCCCTCGCCGCAGGGGTAAAGCCCTGCCAGCTGGGTGCACTCGAAGTTCTCTTCCCGCTTCAGCCGCACCGGGCTGCTGGTGCGGGTCTCCAGGCCGGTGAGGATGGCATCCGGTGCGGTGTAGCCCGCGATCTTGTGCTCATAGGCACGCAGACCGGCCCGCAGGGTGTCGGCCAGCTCCGCAGGCAGCAGGCTGCCCAGGTCGGCGGCGGTCACGCCGCGGTCATAGGTTGGTTCCACGCTGCCGATGTGCAGCTGCCCCTGCCCTTCCAGAAAGCTCCGGATGTTCTCGGCCGGGGCGGCGTAAGGCCCGGCCGCACGGCCTGCCGCGTAGGCCTTTGCTTCCAGCTCCCGCTGGAACGCGATGGCCTGCCGGGGGTCGTTTGCAAAGTCGGTGCCGTTCACGCTCACCACCACGGCGGCGTTTGCATTTTTGCCGCTGCGGGCGTGGTAGCTCATGCCGTTGGTCACCACACGGCCTTCCTCACTGGCCGAGGCCACCACCTGCCCACCGGGGCACATGCAGAAGGTATACACGCACCGCTCCCCCACATGCTGGGACAGCTGGTATTCGCCGCGGGGCAGGGCCGGGTGGCCTGCCGCCTCGTGATACAGGCTCTTTTCGATCTCGCTCTGCAGATGCTCTGCGCGGAAGCCCACGCTGAAGGGCTTGCACTCCAGCACAAGGCCGCTGTCCATGAGCATGGCAAAGGTATCGCGGGCCGAGTGGCCCACCGCAAACACCAGTGCTTCGCAGGCAAAGGAACCATCCGTTGTGAAAATTCCGGTAATGTGTCCGTTTTTCTGTTCCAGACCGGTGAGGGCCGTGTTGAAATGCACCTCACCGCCCAGGGATTCGATCTCTTTGCGGATGGAGGTGATGACCCCCCGCAGCAGGTCGGTGCCCACATGGGGCTTCTGCTTCCAGGCGATCTCCGCCGGGGCACCGTGCTGCAAAAACACTTCCGTGACAAGGCCGCACAGCTCGTCACCGATGCGGGTGGTCAGCTTGCCGTCCGAGAAGGTGCCTGCGCCGCCCTCACCGAACTGGATGTTCGCGTTGGGGTCCAGCTCGCCGGTGGCGGAAAAGTGTTCCACCGCCTGCACCCGCTCGTCCAGCGCCGGGCCGCGCTCCAGCACGATGGGCCGGTAGCCCTGCCGGGCCAGCAGCAGCGCCGCAAACAGACCGGCAGGCCCCAGGCCGCACACCACCGGGCGGTGGAGCAGCTTCTGCGTGCCCCGTTGCACCCGGAAGTCGGTCCTGCTGTGCAGGGACACGTTGGCCGATGCCCCGGCGAAGACGGGTTCTTCGGCTTCGTTTTTCAGGGTGACAGCCACGGTGTACACCAGCTTGGGCTGGCCGCGGCGGGCGTCCACCGACAGCTTTGCCACGCCCAGATGCTGCACCTTTGCGCGGGGGATGCGTGCCTCCCGCAGGGCCTTTTCAAATGCCTGCGGTTCCCCGGCGGAGAGCGGCAGACGGATGTTGCGAACGAGAATCATAGTACAGTGTGTTCCTTTTTATCAGTTGCTTTCAATGCGGCACTGCAGCACATAGCTGCCCAGTGCAAAGATCCTGCCGTTGGAGGGCACATACAGGCGGCAGGCGATGTTCTGCTGGCCGGTGGCCACCGAGAAGTCCTCCGCGTCGATCTCCACGACCACCTGTTCCGGGGTCAGGGTCTCCAATGCAGCCTTCGGGCCGCAGAGGGTCACGTTCATCAGCCGTTCGGTCTCCACTGTGAGCTGATAGGTGGACGGCAGATTCACCACCTGCACACAGCTGGAAGGCAGGTTCATGGTCTTGGTCTCCAGACCGGAGCAGTCAAAGCTGAGGGTGATGGTGGAAATGTTGTCCAGCAGGTAGATGTCGCTGGGCAGCTCAATGGGCAGCTCATAGACCTTGTTCAGTGTGAAGGTGGACAGGTCGATGGTGCCGATGGACAGAGTGGACAACGCGTCGATCTTTTCCGCCGGGCCGGCCACCTTGAGCTGCTTGCGGCTGAGCTCATACACCAGCACCGACTCGTCAAAGTCACGGGGCGCGTTGATGAAGCTCACGTTCACCGGCAGGGTGGCCATCTTGTACACCTGCAAGGTCACGTCCACGCTGCTTTCTTCCAGCTCGGTGTACTCAAAGTTCACTTCCGTGCCGCCGGAGGTGTAGAATCGCAGCGGCGTTGCCAGGGTGACCGAACTGTCCAGTTCGCCGGAGTAGGTCACCTCGGCGGTGCAGGTGGTAACCTTATCCAGTTCACTGCTGGGGCCGGACAGAGTGACCATGTCCTTGGACACCTCGGTGCTGTAGAGGATATACCCGTCCGAGATGGCCAGGTAATTGGTGGTCACGGTAACGGGAAGGGTCTTTTCCTCCACCACATCGAACACCACGTCCACCATGTTGTCGGAGCCATCGATGGTCACGGTAACGCCATTGAGCATGCCGTTGGCCCCCCGCACCAGCAGGCGCAGGGTCTTTTCACCGCTGTCCCGCACGCTGGACCAGTCCGGGTAGACCACAAAATCGGAGGCCGTCAGGCTGCCGATGGTGTAGCCGTCGCCGGAGATCTTCAGGTTCACCGTCTTGTCCTCGGCGCTGACGATGCTCAGTCCACGGGAGGTATAAACGGAGGAATCGTAGGTATAGTCCACCGGCACATTGTAGATGGTGTTGGTGGTGCCGGGCTGCACGATGATGGTCACGATCATCCAGGCCACAATGGCACCCAGAATGGACAGTGCCAGCCGGATGCGGCGGTCGTCCAAAAAGTTCTTTTTGTGGGGAACAGCAGGCTTTGCGCCGCTGGTATTCTTGGGTTGATTGGTCATTGCTGCTCGTCCTCCCCTTTCTGGCTGACCCACTTCATCAGGCTCTTTGCGCGGTCCTTCCAGGTGTCGGCCGTGCTCTTTTCCACCACAGGCTCCTTGGGGATCATCTCGTCGATCAGGCGGGTGTACAGGGTCTGGCGGTCAAAATGACGGATCAGCACGCCATTTTTTGCCATGGAGATGATGCCCGTCTCCTCGCTGACCACGATGGCGATGGCGTCCGAGTTTTCGGCAATGCCCAGGCAGGCGCGGTGGCGGGTGCCCATGTCCTTGCCCAGATCCAGATTATTGGAAAGCGGCAGCACGCAGCCTGCGGCCTTGATGCGGCCGTTCTCGATGATGGCGGCACCGTCGTGCAGGGGAGTGCCCTCGTAGAAGATGGTGCCCAGCACTTCCAGATTCACCGCGCTGTTCACCGGGGTGCCGGTGCGCACGATCTCAGACAGGTTGGTGTGGCGTTCCAGCACGATGAGCGCACCGGTCTTGGTCTCCGAAAAGCGCTCTGCCGCGTCGCAGATGGCAATGATGGCGCTGCGCCAGGCCCCTTTCAGGCTGGGGTCGTTGTAGCGGCCTTTCACGTTGAACAGCTTTGCGGCCCACTGGTCGGTCTGGCCCATGCGCTCCAGAGCACGGCGGATCTCCGGCTGGAACAGCACCACCAGGGTGAGCAGGCCCACCTGCAGCAGCGAGTTGAGCAGCCAGGTGACCGTGCGCATGTTCAGCGTTTCGGCCACCAGATAAACCGCCATGACCAGCAGCGCGCCCTTGAACAGCTGCCCGGCGCGGGTGCGGTTGACGATGCCCAGCAGCTGGTAGATCAGGAACGCAATGATGATGATATCCAGCAGGTCAACGAGCTTGAAGGTCTGAAAATTGGCAATGATTGCATTCAGTGTCATGGACGCACACTCCTGTTACCGTGTTTCGATCAGGGCGACGGCGTGGGCGGCAATGCCCAGTCCCTCGCCGGTAAAGCCCAGATGCTCTTCCGTGGTAGCCTTGACGCTCACGGCGTCCACCGGCAGGCCGAAAGCCGCCGCCAAATTGGCCCGCATGGCCGGGATGTGCGGTGCCAGCTTAGGCCGCTGGCAGAGGATGGTGGCGTCGATGTTTTCCACCCGGTAACCGTGCTCCGACAGGATGCGGGCCACATGGCGGGCCAGCTCCAGGCTGTCGGCCCCGGCATAGGCGGGGTCATTGTCCGGGAAATGCTGGCCGATATCCCCCAGCGCCGCCGCACCCAGCACGGCGTCCATCACCGCGTGGGCCAGCACATCGGCGTCCGAGTGGCCCAGCAGGCCCTTTTCAAAAGGGATCTCCACGCCGCCCAGGATCAGCTTGCGGCCTTCCACCAGGCGGTGCACGTCATAACCATGTCCAATGCGCATTCTCGTTTCCTCTTTCTGTACCGGGCGGGGCAGGTCCTCCCGCGTGGTGATCTTCAGGTTGGCGTAGTCACCCTGGGTGAGCTGCACCGAGCGGCCAGTGAGCTCGAACAGGCTGCAGTCATCGGTGACCAGCCGGGCTTTTTCGGCGTCCAGCTCCTGCAGGGCGGCCAGATACTGCGTCCGATCAAAGCACTGGGGCGTCTGCACCGCATACAGGGTACTGCGGTCCGGGGTGCTGCGCACAAGGCAGGCTTCCGGCACCGTTTTGCCGTCACCGGGCACGGCCTGCTTGATGGTGTCCTTGACCGGCACTGCCGGGGCGGCGGCTCCGCAGCGGGCAGCGGCTTCCAGCACCGCCGCGATGACGGCCGGGCTCACAAAGGGCCGGGCTGCGTCGTGCACAGCCACCAGCTCCCCGTGGGCTGCCAGCACGCCATTCTTGGCGCTCTCGGCGCGGGTGGCACCACCGGCCACGATCTGCACCGGCTTGGTGCAGCCGACGGCCTGCTGCTCCACGAAAGCACGGTTTTTGCCCGCCACCAGCACGATCTCGCCGATCTGCGGGCACTGGTCAAAAGCGCGGATGCTGCGGTGCAGCACCGTTTCGCCGCCCAGGTCAAAGCTGAGCTTGTCGAACCCCATCCGGGTGGAAGAACCTGCCGCCACCAGCACGGCCGAAATCGTTTTTTGCAATCTGCACACCTGCCCCTGCTGCCGCCGCGCCGGTGTTTCCGGCTGCGGCTGGCTATAATAAGTCATCTTTTATTATAGCGTATCGGCCCGCAAACTGCAACCGGTTCCGCCCAGCAAAAAAGCCCTTTTGCACCGCCGGGCAGGCGGGTGCAAAAGGGCTTTGGGACCTTATTTCAGTGCGGTTTATGCCAGGATGGGCTCAATGGCAGCAGCCAGGGCATCCTTCTGGGCCTGAGCATCGGCCAGGTCCTTGCCCAGGGTGGTGAAGTAGGTCTTGATCTTCGGCTCGGTGCCGGAGGGACGGACCACCACAGTCGCACCGTTCTCCAGTGCGTAGATCAGCACGTTGGCAGCCGGCAGGCCGGTCTCCTCGGGCTTCTTGTAGTCGGTGACCTTGACCACCTTGTGGCCGGCCAGCTCGGTGGGCGGGTTGTCGCGCAGCTTCTGCATGATGGACGCCATCTTCTCCATGCCGGTCAGGCCGGGGAACTCGAAGCTGTCCACCTTGTTCA
>ENA-OZFE01000409-OZFE01000409.1-human-gut-metagenome-genome-assembly--contig:-NODE-409-length-18311-cov-21.627903_pt1 | contig 18311 bp, 15 predicted proteins | sample MGYA00245077_ERZ653627 | MGnify/ENA primary metagenome ERZ653627 (study PRJEB26926, sample SAMN06165121) | human gut metagenome | biome: ENVO:00009003; feature: ENVO:2100002; material: ENVO:00002003...
TCTAGCTTCGTCGGCAGCGTCAGATGTGTATAAGAGACAGAAAGGCCGGCAGCCGTCAGTCGGCCTTGCGGTAAGAGGAGCGTTCGAAATATTCGTAGCCCGGTTCGCTGTAACGCATCTCGACAACCAGTTCCGTGGAGGAGAGGGTACGAATCGTCGCACCGAGGGTCTCACCATCGGAGGTCACATAGATTCTGTTGCCCTGAATGCGCCACGTGCCGCTGTCTCCCGTTGTGCCCGAAGAGCCCTCCACATATGTTCCGTCGGTGTTGAAAATCACATAGTCACCGGCCATCTCGGACGGGCCGTAGTTCCACTCGTAGGGCTCTTCACCCTCCTCCTTTTCATAGCCGGAGAAGGAGGTGGCCTCCCAGCGGCCGTAAATCAGCGATACGTCGCCGATCTTGTCGTCGTTGCACGAAGGAAGGCACCATACGCAGGCCACGGCAACGCACACACAGAGCACGCTCCGCCGGAGCACACGCACCCAATTGTTCAAATGTTTCATAACGTTATGCTTGATTGTTGGGTTAAATGGATCTGCAAAACGGGAAACGGCCCGTCCTTCACAAGGCGGGCCATGCAGCAGAGAGACATGCACGCGGCCGGGTTGCGGCCGGGCATGCAGCGGCTCACTTGAGCGGCGAATCGGGCTCGCGGGCCATCACCAGATAGAACATCCGATCGAGGAAGGCCGGGGCGAATTTCTTGACGAAGTGCGTGGCGCGTCCCTCGATCTCCATCAGGCAGAGCCGCTTGCGGCGCAGGATGCCCTTCGCCACAATCCGTGCCACCTGCTCGGCGGTCATCATCTTCGACTCGTCGCGCGGCGTCTCGCCCTGCTGCGATCCGTCGGCCGTGAGGGCCGAGAAGCGGACATTCGAGGCCGTGAATCCCGGGCAGGCGATCATGACGTGCAGCCCCTTTTTGAGGTTCTCGATGCGCAGCGTCTCGAGAAAGCCCGTCATGGCGTACTTCGAGGCCGAGTAGCCCGTGCGCCCGGGAAGCCCGTGCAGGCCGGCTACGGACGAGATGCCGACGATCGAGCCCTTCGACTGCTGCAGGTAGGGCAAGGCATACTTGCAGCAGTTCACCGTGCCCCAGAAATTGACGTCCATCAGGCGGTGCAGCACCTCGAGGTCCACATCGTCGAACAATGCGCGCATCGAGATGCCGGCATTGCAGATCAGCACGTCGATGCGGCCGAACTCGCGCACGGCCGTCTCGATGAGCTCGCGGCACTCCTCGGGTTTGGTGACATCCACGCCACAGTAGGCAGCCTGCCCGCCGTGTGTGCGGATGCCGCCCGCAACCAGCTGCAGTTTCTGGACGCTCCGCGCCCCGAGCACCACCCGGGCGCCCTGTGCGGCATATTCGCGGGCCATGGCCTCGCCGATGCCCGACGAGGCGCCCGTGATGACGATTACCTTATCTTTCAGTGTTTTCATATCCATCGTTTATTTCAAGTTCCAACGTATCGCAGGCCATGTGCACGTGCGGCGGGAGCGTCAGCTCGGTCACGGCCTGCAGCCCGATGTCGTGCGACATGTGGGTGAGGTAGGCCTCGCGGGGCTTCACGCGGCGGATCAGCTCCAGCGCCTCGGCCACATTGAAGTGCGAGTAGTGCGGGGCGAAGCGCAGGGCATTGACCACAAGCACCCCGACACCGGCGAGCTTCTCCACCTCACGCTCCTCGATGGTCTTGAAGTCGGTCAGGTAGGCCAGCGGACCGATGCGGTAGCCCGTCACGGCAAAACGCTCGGAGTGGCGGCCCGCCACGGGGACGATCTCCACCCCCTTCACGGAGAAGGGGCATGCGGGATCGATCTCGTGCAGTTCGATCTCGGGGACACCCCGGTACTTGTCCTGCGCAAAGGCGTAGTCGAAATCCTTGCGCACGCAGGCCGCCGTGCGCGGCGTGGCGTAGATGCCCACCTTGTGGATGGCCTCGGGATAATCGACGAAGTTGAAGGCCCTTACGTCGTCCAGGCCGCCGATGTGGTCCTTGTGCTCGTGCGTGAGAAGGATGGCGTCGATGTGCCGCACCCCGGTGCGGAGCATCTGGTAGCGGAAGTCGGGACCTGCGTCGATCACCAGCCGCACGCCCCGCGTCTCGACCATCGCCGAGGTGCGCAGCCGCCGGTCGCGCCGGTCGTCGGACATGCAGACGGCGCAGCGGCACCCGATGACGGGCACGCCCTGCGAGGTTCCGGTTCCCAGAAAGGTGAGTTTCATGCGGCAAATATACGAAAAAAGTCGTGCCGGCGGCACGCTTCAGTGACGGATGCGCCCCGGTTCGTAGCGTGCCAGGTACTCGTCCACGCACTGCAGCCCCTTCGGGGTCGCGATGCCGCGGAAAAAGGTGCTGATGATCTGCACGAAGGCCTCGCGCTCGGAGACCCCCTCGGGAAGGACCAGTTCGCGGCGCATGACCAGCGCCGAGATGGTGCAGTAGAGCGCCCCGATGGCCAGATCGGGGTTGAACCGCTCGAGAAAGAGGCCCTCGCCGATACCCTGCTGCAGCATCTTCCGCAGATCGGCCGCATTGCGCTCCATCCCCTCCTGCTTCAGCCGGTCGTGGAGCGCCGGGTAGAAACGCCGGAGGCTGTCCATCAGCCGCCCGGTCTGTCCCGAGCGGTCCATCATGTCGCCCAAAGCCATGAACAACTCCTCGAGGACATTGCCCGCACCGGCACTCTGCCGCCGCCAGTGCTCGCGGTTCTGCTCGAAATAGCGCAGCATCACCCGATAGAGCAGGTCCTCCTTGTCCTCGAACATGTCGTAGAGCACGCGCTTCGAGACACCGGCCAGCCGGGCGAGATCTTCCATGCGCACGGACTTGATGCCTTGCGCGACGAACAGCCGCAAGGCCTGTTCGACGATACGTTCCTGAGGGGTCATGATGGGATGATGGGCTTTACTCAACAAATATAGCAAAGAAAATCCATACGGCAAAGCCCGTGCCCTATTTTCGGACGCAGGGCACGGAACGAAAAGACCCGGACGCCTGCCGGCTGTCCGGGTCTTGTAGGATCGATCCGCTGCGGCGTCAGGCCGTGGCGTTCTCGAGTTTCTTCATGATCGAGAAGATGAAGAGCGCCGAGAGCAGGCAGAGCACGATCAGCACGCTCCACACCATCCAGAGCGCCATGCCGCTGCCCCAAAGGTAACCGATGAGCGATGTGGCGTAGTTGCCGACGGCCGTGGCGGCGAACCAGCAGCCCATCATCATGCCCTTGTACTTCGGGGGAGCCACCTTCGACACGAACGAGATACCCATCGGCGAGAGCAGCAGCTCGGCGAACGTCAGCACGAGGTAGGTCGAGATCAGCCAGTTCTGCGAGACGAACGTGTCGCTGGCACCGACAGCCTTCACCTCGGCGGGCGACATCAGCCCGAACGAGCCGATCGTGAGGATCAGGAAGCCCAGGGCGGCGATGATCATGCCCATACCGATCTTGCGCGGAGCCGAGGGCTCCTTGCCCTTGCGGGCCAGCGAGGCGAAGAGGGCCACCGACAGCGGCGTGAGGGCCACGACATAGAAGGGGTTGAACTGCTGGAAGACCTGCGGCAGGATGTGTACCGGATCGGGCGTGACGGTATAGCGGTAGTAGAGTGCCACGACGGCCGCGATGACGGCGATGCCGCCGATGAGCTTGCCGCGGCCCTTCTCGGCCTGGAACATGCCGACCAGGCCGTAAACGCCGACCAGAACCAGCAGGAGGTTGAAGATGTCGAAGAACATGCGCGTGAAGCCCGTGGCCTCGGGGGTCGTGTAGTCGCGGGCGAAGAAGGTCATCGTCGAGCCGTTCTGGTGGAAGGCCATCCAGAAGAAGATCACCACGGCGAAGACGAGCATGAGGGCCGTGATGCGCGACTTGGTCTGCGCGGGCGTCAGCTCGACCTGTGCGGCGGCTCCCGAAGCGGCCTGCTGCTTGGCCGTGACGTCGGCATGCTTGAAGGTCTTGCGGAAGGCAACGTAGATGACATAGGAGACGATCAGCGAGATGCACGCCACGGCAAAGCCCATGTTGTAGGCCGAGGAGAGCTTCTCGATGTAGTGCGAAGCGAACGCGCCCAGGTCGGCGGCATTGCCTCCGACGGCCGCGGCCAGGCGCTGCAGCTCGGCGAGCGGCTCGGCCGGCATGTTGGCGCCAGCCTCAAGGTACTGGTGGGCCAGCGCCGGAATCTGGCCGTTGTAGGTCAGGCCGTCCTGTGCCAGGAAGTGGTTGGTGATCCAGGTAGCCATCGAGGGGGCGAACATCGCACCGATGTTGATGGCCATGTAGAAGATCGAGAAGGCGCTGTCGCGCTTGGCCGAATAGGCCGGATCGTCGTAGAGGTTGCCGACCATCACCTGGAGGTTACCCTTGAACAGGCCCGTTCCGCATGCGATGAGCGCCAGTGCGGCGAACATCAGCGCCTGGGCCCCGAAACCCGTCCCGGTGGGGATCGACAGCAGGGCGTATCCGCCGAACATCACGAAGATGCCGAGCGTCACCATCTTCCCGAATCCGAACTTGTCGGCCAGGATACCGCCGAAGAACGGCATGAAATAGACCGCGGCGAGGAAAATGCCGTAAATCTGGGTCGTTACCGCCTCCGTATAGCCGAACTTGGCCTGCAGGAAGAGCGTGAAGATCGCAAGCATGGTATAGTAGCCGAAACGCTCGCCCGTGTTGGCCAGCGAAAGGGCATACAAACCTTTGGGTTGTCCTTTGAACATACAGCTTTAAAGGTTTAAAATTAAGTTTACTGACAAAGATAACAATATTTTTCATATATTTGTCTAAAACCGACCTCAGTTATGGAAAAAACAACCGAAATACTCCCGATCGTCGAACGGGACGAATGGCTGCGTCCGGTGGCCGACGCCATCGCCTGCCGCCACCGGCGCTACCTCGACAAACTCGAGGCCATCGAGCGCAGCGCCGGATCGCTCGTCGATTACGCCAACGGCTACCGTTACTTCGGCTGGCAGTGGGACGAGACGCTCGACGGCTGGTGGTTCCGCGAATGGCTCCCCGGGGCGCACGACGTCTACATCTTCGGCGACTTCAACAACTGGCAGCGCACCGAGATCCGCATGCACCGCGATTCGGCGGGCGTCTGGAGCGCCTTCTTCCCCGCGGCGATGTACCGCGACCGCCTCACCCACGGCTCGCTCTACAAGATCCACGTCCACGGCGACAACGGCTGGATGGACCGCATCCCGGCCTATGCCACGCGCGTAGTGCAGGACGACACGACGAAGGACTACACGGCCCAGTTCTGGGCCCCGGCCGAGCCGTTCGACTGGCGAGGCGACGCATTCGACGCCTCGCAGGGGGGCAGCCTGCTGATCTACGAGGCCCACGTGGGCATGGCCCAGGAGCGCGAGGGGGTGGGCACCTACCGCGAGTTCACCGAGAAGATCCTGCCCGTTATAAAAAAGGACGGCTACAACGCCGTGCAGCTGATGGCCATCGCCGAGCACCCCTACTACGGCTCGTTCGGCTACCACGTCTCGAGTTTCTTCGCCCCCTCGTCGCGCTTCGGAACCCCCGAGGAGCTCAAGGAGCTCATCCGCCGGGCCCACGAACTGGGGCTGGCGGTCATCATGGACCTCGTGCACGCCCACTACGTGAAGAACCTCAACGAGGGGATCAACGGACTCGACGGCACGGACCACCTCTACTCGCGCCCGGGCGAGGCCGGCAACCAGCCCTACTGGGACTCGAAGCTCTTCGACTACGGCAAGGGTGAGGTGCAGCACTTCCTGCTCTCGAACGTCAAGTACTGGCTCGACGAGTTCCACTTCGACGGATTCCGCTTCGACGGCGTCACCTCGATGCTCTACCACCACCACGGCTACGTCACCTTCGACTGCCGCGAACGCTACTTCGACGCCGGCGTGAACGAGGACGCCATCGACTACCTGACGCTGGCCAACCGCCTCGTGCACGACTTCCGCCCCTCGGCCGTGACGATCGCCGAGGACGTGAGCGGCATGCCCGGGATGTGCTTCCCGGCGGCCGACGGGGGCATCGGCTTCGACTACCGCCTCGGCATGGCGATCCCCGACTACTGGATCAGGCTGCTCAAGGAGGTGCCCGACGAGGAGTGGAACATCTGGGAGATGTGGTCGGTGATGACCAACCGCCTGCCCGAAGTGAAGACCGTGGCCTACGCCGAGTCGCACGACCAGGCGCTCGTGGGCGACAAGACCATCGCCTTCCGCCTGATGGACAAGGAGATGTACTTCCACATGGACCGCGCCTCCCAGAACCTCATCATCGACCGCGGCATGGCCCTGCACAAGATGATCCGCCTGATGACGATCTCGACCGGCGGGCAGGCCTACCTCAACTTCATGGGCAACGAGTTCGGACACCCCGAGTGGATCGACTTCCCGCGCGAAGGCAACGGCTGGAGCTACGCCCACGCCCGGCGGCAGTGGTCGCTCGCCCGCAACGGGCTGCTGCGTTACTCGTGGCTCGGCGACTTCGACCGGGCGATGATCCGCCTGATCCGCAAATACAGGGTCCTCGAGGACGGCTACGCCTGGAACCTGCTGATGGACGAGCAGAACAAGACGATGGTCTTCTCGCACGGGCGTCTGCTCTTCGTCTTCAACTGGCACCCCACAGCCTCGATCCCCGACTACGAGCTCCCGGTCCAGGGTCCGGGCAAATACGTGCCGATCCTCTCGACCGACGAGGCCCGTTTCGGCGGCCAGGAGCGTCAGGCGATGGACTCCGAGCACTTTTCGTTCGATGTCGAGGACGGCGAAGGGAACAAATACCCGCGCATCCGGATCTACAACACCTCGCGGACGGCGACCGTCTACCTGCGCAGACGCTGACCGCCGCCACCTCTATCCACACGACGTCCGGGTCCCGATCGGGACCCGGACGTTTTCGTTCGCTGACGAAAGTCGATTCCCATGCAGCCATAAGGTTGTTTATTGTTTTACTATTTTTTTATATATTATATAAAACAATTAAAATATATACTTCGACACATGTTCAAACATTCAACAATTCTGACCTGTTATATTAAAATATTACCCTTATGCCTTTCAATTATCAAATCAATTCGTTATATTTGCAATAAGGTGGATTTTCATTTTTTTGACCCGGTCGAGATTCAATCCACCACTTAAAAACTAACTTAAACCTATTTAACATGAAAAAATTCTTCGCATTACTTTCCATTCTTCTTATTTTCTCGGGGGGGGGGGAAATTTGCTGTATGCTCAGGATGTGACAGTTACAGGTAGCGTCAAGGACGCTCACGGAAACCCGGTCGTCGGAGCATCGGTCGTTGTCGAAGGGACGTCGATCGGAATCTCGACCGCCTTCGACGGCACCTTCTCCATCAAGGCTCCAGCCAACGGCAAACTTGCCATCTCCTATCTCGGCTACGAGCCTCAGACCGTATCCATCAACAACCGCACGGCCATCGACATCATCCTCAAGGAGGATACGACGCAGATCTCAGACGTCGTGGTGGTCGGCTTCGGCACCCAGACACGAACAGCCATCACAGACGCCGTATCGACCGTCGATACCAAACTGCTCGCCTCGCGACCCGTGACGACCCTCGGGCAGTCGCTGCAGGGTACCGTCCCGGGCCTCAACCTCTCGGTGAACGACTACGGAGGTGAGTTGGGCCAGACCATGAACGTCAATATCCGCGGCACGGGCACCATCTCGACCGGCTCGTCCGCTTCGACGCTGATCCTCATCGACGGAATCGAAGGCAACATGAACAACCTCAACCCCGACGACATCGAGTCGATCTCGGTGCTGAAGGATGCCTCGGCCAGCGCCATCTACGGTTCGCGCGCGGCGTTCGGCGTTATCCTCATCACCACCAAGAAAGGAAACATCGGTGCTCCGAGCGTCTCCTATTCGGGCAATTTCCGCTACTACGGCCCCAACAACCTGCCCGACCTGATGAACTCGTGGAACTTCGCCAACTACTTCAACGAGGCGAGCGTCAATGACGGCGGCGGCGTGATCTTCAACGAGGACACGATGAACCGCATCCAGCAGTACATGAGAGGCGAAATCAAGACCTCGACCATTCCCAACGCCAACGGCATGTGGCAGTTCCACCAGCTGGCCAACGACAACGTGGACTGGTACGACGTGCACTACAAGTGGTCCTGGGCCCAGGAGCACAACTTCAACATCAACGGCGGAAGCGAGAAGATGCAGTACTACGCCTCGGCCAACTATCTCGACCAGGACGGCAACCTCCGCTACGGAGAGGACACCTACGAGCGTCTGATGGTCAGCGGCAAGTTCAACGCCAAGCCCTACAAGTGGCTCGACATCGAGATGAGCACCCGCTACGTGAACTTCACGCTCGACAATCCGCTCTACACCGACATGGGCGGCCTGCTCTACCACGACATCGTCCGCATGTGGCCGATGATGCCCTTCAAGGACCCCAACGGACACTACATGCGCAACGGAAAGCTGAACCAGCTGACCAGCGGCAGCCGCGCCATCACCGAAAACACCAACGTCTACGTGCAGGGACAACTCGTATTCCACCCGCTCAAGGACTGGAACATCACCGCAAGCGCAGGCATACGCACGATCAACGAGTTCAAGCACAGCAACCTCAACAAACTCTATGAGTACAACGTGAACAACGAGCCGGTGCTGCTCAACTACAACGACTCCTACCCGGGCGGCCAGACCGCAGCCTTCCAGACCTGGACCCGCGCCAGCCACGTGACCACCAGCGTAACCACCGACTACACGTTCTCGATCAACAAGCACAACGTGAAGATCATGGCCGGTTTCAACGCCGAGAAGTACAAGAACCGCTACCTGTCCGTCGAACGCCCGGACCTGATCACCGACAACGTACCCGAGATCGGCGCCGCGACGGGTGAGGACAAGATCAACTCGGCTACGGCCTACGAGTGGGCTACGGCCGGTTTCTTCGGACGTCTGAACTACGACTACAACAACAAGTACTTCCTGCAGGGCGTCATCCGTTACGACGGATCGTCGCGCTTCCTGCGCGACAACCGATGGGGTCTGTTCGGATCGGTTTCGGCCGGATGGAACATCGCGGCCGAGAGCTTCCTGGCCGACCACTCGGACATCATCAGTGTGCTGAAGCCCTCGATCTCGTGGGGTACGCTGGGCAACCAGAACACCTCGTCGTACTATCCGATGTACCTGACGCAGGCAGTATCGGTCAATGGCGGCAACTGGGTGATGAACGGCACGAAACCCACCACGGCATCGGCCCCGGGCGTCATCCCGAGCACACTGACCTGGGAGACCGTACAGTCGCTCAATGTCGGACTCGACGTCTCGATGTTCCGCAACCGCCTGTCGGTGGACTTCGACTACTTCGTCCGCAAGACCCTCGACATGCTGGGCCCGGCAGCCGAGATCGCCTCGATTTTCGGCACGGGACTTCCCAACACGAACAACACCAACCTGAGGACGAAGGGCTGGGAGCTGGCCGTAAACTGGCGGGACCGTGTCGGACAGGTTGGCTACAACGTAGGCATCAACATCTCCGACTCGCGATCGTTCGTGGACAAATACCCCAACGCATCGAAATCGCTGGGCGCTCCCTACTACGAAGGCCAGGAACTGGGAGAGATCTGGGGTTATGTGACCCACGGCATCGCCAAGAGCCAGGAAGAGATGGATGCATGGCTGGAAGGCAACAACCCCTCGTGGGGTTCCGGATGGGGTGAAGGCGATATCATGTACACCGACCTGAACGGCGACGGAGTCATCAACACCGGAGCCAACACGCTCAGCGATCCGGGCGACCGCAAGATCCTCGGCAACAACAGACCGCGCTACCGCTTCGGCATCACCATGGGCCTCGACTGGAAGGGTATCGACTTCAGCATGTTCTGGCAGGGCGTCGCCAAGCGCGACGTAGCTCTCGGGGGGCCGCTCTTCTGGGGTATGGCCGGCAACATGTGGCAATCGACGGGTCTGAACGAGCATCTGGACTACTACCGTCCCGAGGACACCCAGTCGGTATTCGGTCCCAACACGGATGCCTACTTCCCCAAAATCTACATGAACAAGACGATGAACATGCAAACCCAGTCGCGATACATCCAGAACGGGGCATACCTGCGTTTGAAGAATATCCAGTTGGGCTACTCGTTCCCGGAGACCTGGCTCAAGAAGGCCTACATCCAGCGGCTCCGCGTCTTCGTGAGCATCGAGAACGCCTGGACGATCTCCGGGCTGCCCGACGCATTCGACCCGGAAGCCACCGGAGGTCCCATGGGCAACGGAAAAACCTACCCGCTGCAGACCACCGTATCGTTCGGAGTCAATGTAACTTTCTAAACCATCAGAACACACATACAACATGAAAAAGACACTGATATATACCGCTGCGCTGCTGACCGTACTCGGAAGTTCGACTTCGTGCAACGATTTCCTCGACTGCGAACCCATCACGAGTGTCAGCACCACCGCCTATCTATTTGCCGATAACGACCTTGGCGCATACGCCGCCAACTTCTACTCGCTGCTGCCCTCGCACGGTACGGGATACAGCGGGCTGGGGCTCTTCGACGACGACAACGGAACCGACAACCAAACCGCCGCAACACCAAGCACGATCTTCGTGCCCGGACAATCCTACGTGGGCAACTTCACCCACTGGTCGAACACCTTCACGAACCTGCGACAGGCCAACTACTTCCTCACGACCGTCATCCCGCGCTACGAAAACGGAGAGATCTCGGGCAACGAAAGCAACATCCGCCACTACATCGGCGAAATGTACTTCTTCCGCGCCCTGATCTACTTCTCGGCCCTCCAGTCGCTGGGCGACTTCCCGATTCTGAAGGAGAACCCGTCGGACAACTACGAAGCCCTGCGTGAGGCATCGAAGCGTCGTCCGCGCAACGAGGTGGCCCGCTTCATCATCGAAGACCTGGACAACGCCTACAACATGATGCTGGCCACGCCGCCCATGACCAACCGGCTGACGCGCGACTGCGCCGCTCTGCTCAAGAGCCGCGTGGCCCTCTTCGAGGGTACGTGGGAGAAGTACCACAAGAACACGGCCTTCGTCCCGGGAGGCCCGGGATGGCCGGGAGCCGAGATGGACTACCTGAAGGACTTCACGATCAACATCGACTCGGAGATCGAGTACTTCCTGGACCAGGCCGTGAAGGCTGCCGATCTGGTGGCCAGCGCACACCAGCTGCACAGCGACTACGCAGCCCTGTTCAATTCGGTGGACCTGAGCGGCATCGACGAGATCCTGCTGTGGCGCGTCTACAGCACCGACTCGGACATCAACGTCACACACCGCGTGGTCGATTACCTGCAGCGCAACGGATCAGGCAACACGGGATACACGCGCTCGATGGTCGATTCGTACCTGATGGCCAACGGTCTGCCGATCTATGCCAGCGGTTCCGACTATGCAGGAGACGACACCTACGAGAACCTATTCGCCGGCCGCGACCCGCGCATGGGACAGACGATACTCAAGACGGGCGACCTGCTCTCCGACAGGCCCAACCTGGTGGATTACATCAAACATGACGGTTACGGCTACTTCTACCGCGCCCCGATCTTCGTGGGTCTGGTCGAAAACGCCAACCCGACGGGATACTGCCTGCGCAAGGGCCTGAACACCTCGGGCGACATGCAGACAACGAAGGTATCCTATACGGGATGCCCGACCTATCGCGCAGCCGAGGCCTACCTGAACTACATCGAGGCCTACTACGAGCTCAATGGAAACCTGGGAGGCAACTGCGACAAATACTGGAAGGCTCTGCGCACCCGCGCCGGTGTCAATACCGACTACAACGCCACCATCTCGCAGACGGTCATGAGCAAGGAAGCGGCCGACTGGGGCAGCTACTCGGCAGGCGTCCAGGTCAATCCCACGCTCTACAACATTCGCCGCGAACGCCGCATCGAGCTGGTGTCGGAGGGATTCCGCTTTGCCGACCTCAAGCGCTGGCGCGCACTCGACCAGGTGAAGAACGTTCACATCCAGGGATTCAACTTCTGGGATGAGATGTACAAGATGTACACCGATCCCACTCCGGAAGAAGCCACCGAGGAGAGTCTGACCGCACTGGGCAAGATCACGCTCATCGAGAACACGCCGGGGGCAAGCGGAACACCGAACATCTCGGCCAAGAGCGACCCGTACGCCGACGGCAAATACCTGCTGCCCTACCGCAAGAACTCGGCCAACCTCGGCTACAACGGTCTGACGTGGAACCAGGCCAAGTACCTCTACCCGATCCGCAACACGGAGTTCCGTCTGACGACCGCCGTCGAGGGATCGAACGACTACGACACCTCGACCATCTACCAGAACCCGGGATGGAGCAAGGAGGACGGCACGCTGCCCGAAGGCGATTGAGACATGCCCAACAAACAGACATTTAGGTAAATTATCGGGCGACGGAGTGTTCGGGGCATGCCCCGACACTCCTTTTTCATCCCGCGGAAAAAAGTTATCTTTGCCAAAACGTCAAACAAAGAAACCAATCATGCAACGACACCACCTGACCCTGCCGCTCGCCGCCCTGCTTCCCGGCATGGGAGCCGCCGCCGACACACAACCCTCCGCACGGCCGGACGACACCACCCTGCACGATCCGCGACCGAACATCATTCTGTTCATGGTCGATGACATGGGATGGCAGGACACATCGGTACCCTTCTGGACCGAGAGAACCTTCTACAACGAACGCTACGAAACGCCCAATATGGAGCGGCTCGCACGCGAAGGCATGATGTTCACACAGGCCTATGCCTGCAGTGTCAGTTCGCCCTCGCGTTGCAGCCTGATGACCGGCTGCAACTCGGCACGACACGGAGTGACCAGCTGGACGCTCCAGAAAAATGTCCGAACGGACGGCAAATCAGCCACACTGATCCATCCCGACTGGAACTACAACGGCATTGCACAGGTTCCGGGGACGAACAACACGTTCGTCGCCGACTCGTTCGTCGAACTGCTCCACCGCAGCGGCTACCACACGATCCATTGCGGCAAGGCCCATTGGGGAGCGATCGACACCCCGGGCGAAAACCCCTGCCACTTCGGATTCGAGACCAACATCGCAGGCCATGCGGCCGGCGGACTGGCCACCTACCTGAGCGAACTGAACTACGGCCACGACAAGGACGGAAAGCCATATGCGCTGAATGCCATTCCGGGACTGCGCGACTATTGGCAGACGGGGACCTTTGTCACCGAAGCCCTGACACAGGAGGCTCTCAAGGCCCTTGACAAGGCTGCGGCCTACAACCAGCCGTTCTACCTCTACATGTCGCACTACGCCATCCATATCCCGATCGACCGCGACAAACGCTATTTCGAGAAATACAAAAGCAAGGGGCTCTCGGACAAGGAGGCGGCCTACGCTTCGCTCATCGAGGGCATGGACAAGAGCCTGGGCGACATTCTCGACTGGCTCGATGCACACGGCCAGACCGAGCGCACCATCTTCATCTTCATGAGCGACAACGGAGGCTTCAGCACCGACGCCGCATGGCGCGACGAACCCCTCCACACACAGAATTACCCGCTCAACAGCGGCAAGGGATCGGCCTACGAGGGCGGTATCCGCGAACCGATGATCGTCCGCTGGCCGGGCGTGGTCGAGCCGGGCAGCCGATGCGACAAGTACCTGATCATCGAGGATTTCTACCCGACAATCCTCGAGATGGCCGGCATCGACGATTACGAGGTGCGGCAGGAGATCGACGGCATCAGCTTCGTGCCGCTGCTCAAGGGCACGGGAGACCCGTCGCGCCACCGAAGCCTCTACTGGAACTACCCCCACATGCGGGAGGCCGGCGGCGGTCCCGGCATCTCGATGACCACTACGATCCGACGTGACAACTGGAAACTGATCTACTATTATGAAACGGGGAAAAAGGAGCTGTTCGACATTCCGAACGACATCTCCGAGAAGCATGATCTGGCCGCCGAACACCCCGAAATCGTAAAGAAACTCTCCGCTGACCTGGGGCATCACCTGCGCCGGGTCGGGGCGTTCCGTCCGAGTTTCCGGGCTACCGGCAAGCCGTGTCCCTGGCCCGACGAGGTATGACGCCGGATATTCCAAAACGAGAACTCCGGCAACGGTTGGACCCGTTGCCGGAGTTCTCGTTTTGTTGCTGCAGCCCCGCAATGCCGCATCGACACCGCAGAAAAACGCGTGGCCAATGCAGGCGGCCACAGCGACGGACAGCCGGAGAACAGCCCGCGGACGTCACTCCGCACCGCGGCTCTTCACCGATTCGATGCGGGCGACCGCCTCGGCCACACGACCGTAAAGCTCCTCCAGATCGATGCCGGGGATGTGCCGGTCCTCGACGACAATGCGGCCATCGACCATCACCGTCTCGACGTCGGCGGCCTTGCCGCAATAGGCCAGGTTCGACACCACGTCGTGCAGCGGCTGCAGATGGGGTTTGCGCAGGTCCACGACGATGAGGTCGGCCAGCGCCCCTTCGCGGAGCACGCCCAGCTCCCCCTCGGCGCAACCCATCGCGCGGGCGCCGTTGGCCGTCGCCAGCCGCAGGGCCTCCCACGCCGGCAGCGCACACGGATCGCCCGTCGCCGACTTCTGGAGGAAAGCCGCCGTGCGCAGCTCCTCCCACATGTCCAGATCGTTGTTCGAGCAGGGCCCGTCGGTGGCCACGGTCACCGTCACCCCGGCGCGCAGCATCTGCGCCACGGGAGCCACACCGCTCGATATCTTCATGTTACTCTGCGGATTGTGCGATACGGTCACGCCGCTTCGGGCGAGCGTCGCCACATCGCCGTCGGTCACATGGACGCAATGGGCCAGGATCGTCTTCGGCCCGAGCAGCCCCAGGCTGTCGAGGTGCTCGACCGGAGTCCGCCCGAAGCGCTCGCGGACGATGCGCACCTCGTCGCGGGTTTCGGCCGCATGGGTCATCAGCATCAGCCCGTACCGCTCGGCCAGTTCGCGGCCGCGCACAAGGTTTTCGGGCGAGACCGTATAGGGGGCATGGGGCGCCACGGCGATGCGCACGCGCGACGAGGCGGCAGCCCGGCGCACGGCCTCGCCGACCTGCCCGGCCACCTCGTCGAAGTTGCTGTCGAAGTAGTTGCAACCGAGCAGGGCCCGGATGCCGAGGCGTTCGGCCACCTCGACGCAGCGGTCCTGGAAATAGTACATGTCCACGAACGAGGTCACACCGCCGAGCAGCATCTCGACGATGCCGAGTTCCATGCCCAGCGCCACCTCATCGGGGGTCTGGCACGCCTCGAAGGGCCAGATGTGGTCGTTGAGCCACCGCATGAGCGGAATGTCGTCGGCATAGCTGCGCTGGAGCGTCATGGCCGCATGGCAGTGCGTATTGACCAGTCCCGGCATGACAAGCCGGCCCCGGCAGTCGATCTCGCGCAGGCCGGGGTGTGCGGCGCGGAACTGCGCCACGGCCCCCTCGTCCGAGGTCACCAGTGCGATCCGGTTGCCCGCGACGCCCACCGATCCGGTGAACGTCCGTGCACACTCCCCGCACATGGGGAGCAGCGTCGCATTCGAAAAGAGTGTTGCCATAGGTCATTTCTTGATTTTCGTCCGCCCGCCGCGTGTCTTCACCTTCACCGCATCCCCGTCGATCGAGTTGCCCTGCACGGTGATGACGTCGCGGCCATCGACCGAGTTCGAGTAGATCTGGATCACCTTGTTGAAGGCGCCGGGCTCGCTCTTGTGCGGCTGGTAGGTGATGCGCACGACGCCCGAATCGCCGGGCGCCACGGGGCGCTTCGAGAAGTCGGCCTTCAGGCACGAACACGAGATGATGACGCGCAGCAGCACCAGGGGCTCGGTCCCGTCGTTCGTGAAGCGGAACTCGTGCACCAGGTCACCGCCCTTGCGGGGCACGTCGCCGAAGTCGTAGGTCGCGTCCTCGAACGCAAGGTGCGCCCCGTCCGTCTGCCCGTCCCCGGCAGCGGAGGCTGTCGTCAGCGACAGCGCGGCAATAAGCGTAAGCAGGAGTGTTTTCATCGTAATTCGGGTTAGCATCATTCCATGCGGAATATGTAGGTGATCGTTCCGCCCTGCACGGCGGCCCGGCTCTCCGTGAAACGGGCCTTGCGCGCGGCGGCAATGGCCGCCTCAACCAGACGGGGGTCGCTCTCCGTGGAGCCCTTCGGCTCGAACGCGGCGCCCGTCACGCGGCCCGAGGCATCGACCGTCACGCGGATGACGACCTTGCCGCTGCGGTTGCCCGGATAAGCAGGTTTAGGCAACGAATCAATTAGGCCACGTCCCCTAAGCCCCTGATCCAATTGGGCTAGTCCGTCGGGATTGAGTCCGGGTCCCTTGCCGGAGGCCTTGTCCTCACCCTCCGGAGCCCGCGGATTGCCCGCATTGTCGGGCTCATCGACGCCGCCCTTGTTCATCTTAAAGAGCGCCCGCGGATTGGGCGTCTGGGTCACCTCGTCCTTGCCGGCCGCCTGTGCCGTCTGCTCGACCGGAGCGGTCTCATCGTGCACGCGCGGCTCCGTGGCCGGCTTGACCCGCGGCCGCGGAGGCTCGGGGGCCGGCGGCTCGGTGAAGTCCACGAGGATCGTGTCGCCCGGCTTCTCGAGCGCGGGCGAAAAGTCGAACGACACCACGGCGAACGACACCGCAAGCACGAGGGCATAGGCCCCCGCCGCGATTGCCGCCCACCTGCGGGGCTGCCGGTCATTCGGATCATAATAATACATAGGCGTCAAAGTTCTGCCCGCCCCGGGGCCGGATTACCTCGGGGTCGTGGCTAAGATTAACTTGTAGTTGTTGTCCTTGGCGATGTTCATCACCTTGACCACCTCATCGACAGCCACCGTCTTGTCGCAATGGAGCGACACGGTGGGCTCCTGCTGTCCGTCGAGGCGCTCCTTGAGCGCACGCTCCACGCCGTCGATCGAGCCCACCTCCTTCATCTCCACATAGTAGCGGTACTTGCCGTTGTGGCTGTCCTGCACCGATACGGTCGTCATCGCCTTGTCCTTGAGCTGGTTCGAGCTCTTCGGGAGCATCAGCTTCAGGGCGTTGGGGTTGATGAGCGTCGTGGCGATCAGCAGGAAGAGCAGCAGCAGGAACATCAGGTCGGTCATCGACGATGCCGAGAACGACTTTTCGACTTTCGAACCGTGTTTGATAGCCATGTCACACTATTTTTGAACGGGTTGATTCAGGATGTCCATGAAGGCGATCGAATTGGCCTCCATCTGGAAGACGAGCTTCTCGATGCGCGCCACCAGGTAGTTGTAACCGAAGTAGGCCGGAATACCGACCAAAAGACCCATCACCGTGGTGACCATCGCCACATACATACCGCTCGAAAGCAGAGCCAGATCGACCGTACCGCCCGCAGCCGACATGTCCATGAAGGTCTGCACCATGCCGAGCACCGTGCCGAGGAATCCGATCATCGGGGCGCCGCCGGCGATCGTGGCCAGGAACGGCAGTCCGTTCTCGAGCTTCGAGACCTCGAGGTTGGCGACGTTCTCGATGGCCGACTGCACGTCGCTCATCGGGCGTCCGATGCGCTCGATGCCCTTCTCGATCATGCGGGCGATCGGCGTGTCGGTCTTGCGGCAGAGGTTCACGGCCGTGGAGATCTTGCCGTCGGAGATGTAGTCGCGGATGCGGTTCATGAAGTTCATGTCGAGCACCGAGGCCTTGCGGATGGCCATGAAACGCTCGACGAAGATGAAGATCGTCACTCCGCCCAGCGCCAGCAGGGGCCACATCAGCCATCCTCCCTTGGTAAACAGCGTCCACAGTCCCATCCGGGTCTCCTCACTTACGGCCACCGCTTCGGCAGCCTGCAAAAAAGTCATCATCGTTTCGTTTGTTTTTTATGGTTTTACTGAATTTGTTCCTTCGTTCTTTTCGGACTTCGCCGCACCCTCTTCGGACCGCGCCTTCACGGGGAGCCCCTCCTCGGGCATCCGGGGATCGAACTCCACCCCTTCGAAAGCCGCCGCGGCATCCGTCTCGCGGGCTTCGGCCTCGGCAGCCGCAGCCTCGGCGGCATCGCGCGCCTCGGCCCGTTCGCGCCGCTCGGCGGCCCGGGCCGCACGCCGTGCCTCGCGCCGCTCCCGCCGCGAACGGTTCGTGAACCGCTCGCGGATGCGGCGCCGCAGGTCGCGCAGGTTGTCGAAATCCTCCTTGAAGTAGATGCCGATACCGGTCTCCTGAAGGCCCTGGTTCTCGTCGAAGCGGTCGATCGTCTGCGTGAAGGCCTTGAGCTTGAGCGTCCCGGCCCGGTCGATCAGGTAGGTGATGTAGGCCTCGCCCATGA
>ENA-OZFE01000440-OZFE01000440.1-human-gut-metagenome-genome-assembly--contig:-NODE-440-length-17348-cov-23.525010_pt1 | contig 17348 bp, 12 predicted proteins | sample MGYA00245077_ERZ653627 | MGnify/ENA primary metagenome ERZ653627 (study PRJEB26926, sample SAMN06165121) | human gut metagenome | biome: ENVO:00009003; feature: ENVO:2100002; material: ENVO:00002003...
CCTAAGGTAGCGAAATTCCTTGTCGGGTAAGTTCCGACCTGCACGAATGGTGTAACGATCTGGACACTGTCTCAACCGTGAGCTCGGTGAAATTGTAGTCCCGGTGAAGATGCCGGGTACCCGCGACGGGACGAAAAGACCCCGTGAACCTTTACTATAGCTTAACGCTGAATTTGGGTACACAATGTGTAGGATAGGCCGGAGGCATTGAGACGGGCACGCCAGTGTTCGTGGAGCCGACGTTGAAATACGGCCCTTTGTGTACTTGGATTCTAACCCCTCGAGGGGGACACCGTTTGGTGGGTAGTTTGACTGGGGTGGTCGCCTCCAAAAGCGTAACGGAGGCTTCCCAAGGTGCCCTCAGCACGAATGGTAACCGTGCGGAGAGTGCAATAGCATAAGGGCGCTTGACTGTGAGACCGACAAGTCGATCAGGTACGAAAGTAGGGTATAGTGATCCGGTGGTTCTGTGTGGACTGGCCATCGCTCAAAGGATAAAAGGTACTCCGGGGATAACAGGCTGATCGCCGCCAAGAGCTCATATCGACGCGGCGGTTTGGCACCTCGATGTCGGCTCGTCACATCCTGGGGCTGGAGAAGGTCCCAAGGGTTCGGCTGTTCGCCGATTAAAGTGGCACGCGAGCTGGGTTCAGAACGTCGTGAGACAGTTCGGTCTCTATCTGTCGCGGGCGCAGGAAGATTGAGGGGTCCTGACTTTAGTACGAGAGGACCGAGTTGGACGAACCTCCGGTGTATCGGTTATGCTGCCAAGTGTACCGCCGAGTAGCCGCGTTCGGTTTGGATAAGCGCTGAAAGCATCTAAGCGCGAAGCCATCCCCAAGATAAGTCTTCCCTTGAGGGGCGTAGGAGACGACTACGTTGATAGGCTGCAGGTGTAAAGACAGTAATGTCAAAGCCGAGCAGTACTAATTACCCGAACGGCTTTCTTACATCGAATCTTTATCTCATCTCCGCAAGATGTCAAACCATACCGGGTGCGCCGGGAAGTATCAGCAATGGATACGCGCACGTAAAAGAGTTCTTTTAGGTGGTTATAGCAGTGAGGTTCCACCTCTTCCCATTCCGAACAGAGAAGTTAAGCTCACTCACGCCGATGGTACTGCGGTTTTCCCGTGGGAGAGTAGGTAGCCGCCTCTTCAAGGTCAGATCGTAAGGTCTGACCTTTTTTTTGTGCGCCATTGCCCCGGCTGGAGTGGCGGAGAGAGGAGAGGGGCGGCGGCGTTCGCTGGCGGAGCCAGATCCGTTGGGCTCCGTACCAACTTACAGCCCCTCCCCTGTTATGCTCAGGAGCCGCGAGGCACTCGGTTCGCATGGAAATACTACGCAAGATCCTGTTGAAAATGCTGTTTTGCATATTGTCCGGCTCGAAACGGGAAAGAAGAAGGGCGAAAGATTTGTGATTCTTTACACCCTTCTTTTTGCCATGACCTTCCAGTCATCTACGCTTCCCTCCGGTTATAGCGCTGTTGGAAAACGTCCTTTGTTGGAGCTGTCAGATGCGCGGTTTGAGCGCAATGCGCAGGACCAGAGTAATGCCATAAACGATTAATCCGTATAGCGGGGCGATCAGTGCAACCCGGAGGCCGCTAAACAGAATCGACGACGGCACATCTTTTCCGATCTCGATACCTTCGGATCCGATGAACTTCGCTATGTCATAAAACCCGAGGAGCAGGTAGATGATGCCCAGAAGAAGAGCCAGCTGGCCGAACTCCTTGATCCAGCATGGGGCTTTCCATGCCGAGAGAAAGGCCGCTACGAGGCAGAGGGTTATCAATGTCATGCAGACGTAACCACCCTCGCGGTAAAGCATGTAGAGACTTTTCCGGGGAGCTTCGTAGACTGTTCTTGTCTCTTTTTCTCCCGTCTGCGGATCCACGATCGAGATGCTTCCGGCCTCGACATATCCTTCGGGAGCCGGATTTCCGGTTATGGTACGGTGGATACTCTCTTCGGAGATGGATTCTTCGGTTGGGGATTCAGTCGTTGTTTGTCTCTCCTGTGCCGATGCGGAGAGTGAAACGAAGAGCGAGAGAGCTGCCAGTGCAGCCAACTGATACAGATGTTTCATGATTGCAGATTTTTGAGGTTTGATCCAATTAAGGGAAAGCCTTGCAAGACCTGTTGCAAAGATAGCAATCCGGTCCTCGAAATACAATGTCATATCCTTTCGGTGGAGTGTCATATCCCTCGTATTGATACTTCGGGTTTCTGAATCCTCCGTTTTTTTGTATCTTTACCGACGAAAGCCAAGTGGGCGTAACCCCGTCTGCAGACGGGCAGTGTCGATGATGAAAAACCTGATTACGATTGGTTATTGGATCGGAGTGATGTTGTTGCTCTCCCTGATCTTGAAGAGTCTCGGATATGCATTCGGGCAGGCGTTGTTCGTGGCCGTTCTCTGGTTGCCGGGTATGTGCTGCCTCAAATTGCTGTTCGAAGGATTCCCGCAAACCGCTCATCGCCGGCCGGTCGTGTTGATTTCGTTGATGTGCGGGATCGTATTGCTTGAGTGGTTGGTGCTGTTTTTCACGCACAGCGTGACTCACGATATCCTTTCGGTTTCAGATCCGTTTCCCGCCATATTTCTCAATCCACTCTTCATCCTGCTTGTACTGGCGGCTGTCGTGGCACCCGAACAATTGTTGTCCCGCTGGCTGCGCAATCGGTTGCCGCGCATGCAAAGTCTCTCGTTTATCTCGGAACGGCGGAAAATCACACTGGAACTCTTCTGTATCCTCTACGTGGAATCCAACGACAATGAGGTCTTCATTCATGCTGCAAACGGCTGCTCATACCGTACCCGGACCCGCATCTCACAATGGGAGAAACTGCTGGATGACCGGTTCGTGCGGATTCATCGGGCCTATCTCGTCAATGCGGATCGGGTGACCGGCTTTACGGGGAATCTGGTGACGATCGGCGGCAACGATCTTCCCGTATCGCGCAGCTATCGCTCGTCGGTTGTCGGCCGGCTGGCCCCGATCATCCGGCCGGTTACCGACGATGCGAACTCCAGCAGGGCCGATGTTGTTGCTTCGGGCTCCTCGAGGAATCCCATGTGACCCGATCGCCTGCATGAGAAACGGGGCCTGTCCGATATCTCGGTCCTGTGCCGGACGGGGAATCGTTCCGAGTTTCAGCCTCGGCCTGCTACAGGGGCCGGAATCTTTTTCGAACGGTTTCGGTACGGTAAGACAAACCGGAATACACCCGGGGATTGATCCCCCGGGTGAGTCGTTTTCAAGGGTTTGTACGGAGGCGCCGGACCGACCGGGGCGGATGTTTGTTTGTGGTTCCCGTCGTGTCGGTTATTCGAGCAGAAGGGTTTTCCCCGTATGGCGGCTGTGCTCGGCTTCGAAGCAGATCCGGTGGCTCTCGACCGACTCTTCGATCGAGGTGCGGAGCCGGTGGGCGCCCTGCCGGCGGATGGCTTCGACAAAGTCTCCGATCAGATTCAGGTCCGCACCGGCGTGGAACGGCGTGCCGGCCAGCTCCCTGAAGTCGATGATCCGCTCCTCACCTCCGCGGAACTTTCGGATCCGCAGCGTGTGTTCGTCGCCCTCGATTTCGCCGTGCGTCATCCGGATGTGAGTTTCGCGCCGGTCTTCAAGCGTAAAGGTCTCCATCGAAAGCGATACCGTGGCGCCGTTTTCCATCTCCATCGAGACGACCTGGTTGTCCACCACATTGTTGTCGCAGCGGAAAACGCAACGGCCATAGGGGCCGTCGTGCAACTGCCGTTCGATCACCTCGTCGAGCGTTGATCCCTCGGGTATGTCGAAGTTCGAGATCCAGTCGCGCCGGGTGCGGTAGAGGTCTACGGCCGAGTAGGGACATGTCGGTTCGACGGGACACGCCACGCAGCGTTCCGCCGAACCCTGCGGGGCATTCTCCCGGCGATACCACCTGAGCGATCCGAACGACGATATTTTCCGGCATCGCGACGATGCAATCCACAGCAGGAAGTCGATGTCGTGGCAGCACTTCGAGATCAGCATCGGGTTGGCGCACTCTTCGCGGCGCCAGAGCCCCCGCACGAAGCAATGGGTCATGCGGTCCACACCCACCGCGGCCGTATGGTTTATCGAGATGAGTTGTCCCAGTTCGCCCGAATCTACGATCTCCTTGATCCGGACGAAATAGGGGTGATAGCGCATGACGTGGCAGATCCCGACGATCACGCCCCGCTTGCGGGCCGCTTCGGCAATCTGCAGGCATTCGTCGAGCCTTTGGGCGATGGGCTTCTCGAGCAGTACGTCGTAGCCCGCCTCGATGGCCAGCATGCAGGGCTCGAAATGCGTATCCTCGGGTGTCGCGATCAGCACGGCGTCGGCTGACCGGGGCTGCCTGAAGAAGAGTCGGTAGTCGTCGAAGCATTGCGACGGTGCGAGTCCGAATTTTGCGGCGACAGCCTCCCGGCGCAGCGGGTTGAGCTCTACGACGCCTGCAAGTTGCAGCCGTTCGGGGTGTCGGACGGCGTATTCGAGGTATTTGTTCGTGCGGTTGCCCGCTCCGATGGCGACGATCCTGACGGGACCATTGCCTGGGTTGGATCTGTTCATCTCTTTTCCGTGCGGTTCAATTTGCGGGATGCGGGGCACTGATGGGGCATCCCGGTTCGGTGCGGAGGGTGGGGAGCTCTCCTGGATCGGTCCCCCCCCCCTCCGCCGTGGTTCAAAGTTCCTTGATGCGGATGTTGCGGAACCGGATGCCGGGGCCGTGGCCGAGCAGCCCGATATGGCCGCGTTTGTTGAAGAGTCCCGGGTGGTTCCGCCCGTCTACGGTGTAGGGGTTCCGCTCCGAGCCGTCGGGGGCCACGTTATGGCCCTGGCAGGCTTCGCGGATGTTGCCGTCGAGGATCACCTCGCCATTGACCGTTACGGTGATGCGGTCGCCTACGGCACGGATCTCCTCGGTATTCCATGTTCCCTGTTCGCCGAAGACGACGTGCTTTTGCGCCGGGATGACCCCATAGACGGAGCCGTGTTGCTGGTAGACGTGCAGGTTTTTGTAGATCGGGTCATCGTGGTCGAGCACCTGGATCTCCATGCCGTGGTAGGCGGCATCGACGCCCATCGGGGTGCGGATTCCGATTCCGTTGTTCACACCCGGACGGACGAACGAGAACTCGAAGCGCAGGATGAAGTCGCCGTACTCCCTGACGGTGTAGAGGTTTCCGCTGCCGCCGTATTGTGCCGTGACGTAGATCGTCCCCTCCTGCGGGACGTAGTTGGTCTTGTTGCCGGTCCACTTTTCGAGCGAGAGGCCGTCGAAGAGCACTTCGAAACCCTCGGCCTCCTCCTCTTCCGTCAGTTCGAAGCGCGGCACGGCGGCGTAGCGGGCCAGCAGTCCGTTGATCTCGTCCACTGCATATCCGGCGTCGGCGTCTTCAGAAGCCAGCCCGGCGTAGACCGTACGGGCCCGTTCGAGAGCCGCGACCACCGTTTCTCCGCCCGTGCCGGGGTTCTTTGCCGCGATTCTCCGTACGGCATCGGCCGCAGCGGCGGCCGTCGCGGGATCGTCGAGGTATCGGGCTGCTACCTCGACGGCCGGCAGCGAGGCGGTGCCGGCCAGTGCTGCAAGCAGCCGGTTCTTCACCTCCGGGGCGGGATCCGTTCCGAGTGCTTTCGTGCAGCAGGCCACCTGCTCCTCGGGCGTGCGGTTCGCGGTCACGAGTTCCGTGTAGCGTGTGATCGCCTCGTCTTTCCATTCGGGGTGTTCGGTGGCCAGTGCGAACAGCACCTCCGGCACGACAGGACTCTCTACCGTCAGCAGTGCCGCGAAAGCCGCCTTGCGGTCGTCGCCGCCGAGCAGGGCGTCGATTGCCTCCTGTGTGCCCGTATGTGCCAGCAACGGGTAGTAGCGCGCCTTTTCAGCCGATGCGGCCATCCGCTCTGCCGTTCGGGCGTATTGTTCCTCGGGGGCCATTTGTGCCAGGGCGTTCAGCAGTCCGGCCTGTATTTGCGGTGTTTCGCTCTCCGTGGCGTTGTCGAGCCGGTCGCAGAGCCTCGGGAAATCCGCCGCCGTCGTCACCCCGGCGAGGGCCGCCAGCGCGGCCTGTCGTACGGGCTCCTGCCCGGCGTCGAGCAGGGCGAAGACCCGGTCGGCTGCCCGGGTGATCCGCCGTCGGGCGACGAGTCGCAGGGCGTTGGCCTGCGTTACGGGATCGGCATCGAGCGCCGCGACGAGCCCGTCGTCCACCTGGCCGTTGAACGAGGCCAGTGCGGTTACGGCCTCTTCGGCCAGCGGGCTGTTCAGCCGGCCGATCAGCGCCTCGAGTGCTTCCTGGCCTCCGAGACGGCCGGCCGCACGCACGGCGGCTGCGGCGAGCCCGGGATCCGAAGCGTCGATGGCGGCCAGTACCGTCGCGGTCTGCGAAACGGCGTGGCGGTCGCCCAGCCAGTTCACCACATCCGTTCGGGCCTCGGCCGTCAGTTTCGGCCATTCGCCGACGATGGCTGCGCACAGCGCCTCGTCGGCGTAGTCCGCTGCAAGGGTGAGTGCCGCACAGCGGTAGGCCCGGTCGTTGTCCCCGAGCGCCGCGAGCAGCAGTTCGGTGCGCTGTTCGGGGGCGGTGCGGAGCAGGAGTTCGAGCGCGGCCGTGCGGATGTTCGTGCGTACCGACCCTTTGGCCAGCACACGTGCGGCCCGCTGCACGACCTTCGTGTCGCCGCGTCCGGCGAGGTTGTTCAGCAGGTCGAGGAAGGCACCCGTCGCATCGTCCGGTGCGAAGTCGAAGTCGGCTGCCGCTGCCGCATCACCGAGCACCCGGAGCGATGCCCGGCCGCCGCATGCGGCCAGGGCGGCATAGATGGCCTCCCGGGTCGTATCGTCGGTGGGGTAGTCGGCCAGCCACGCAAGGAGGATCTCCTCGGCCCCTTCGCCCGGCCGTTTCGCTGCGGCGTGGGCCAGCAGCGCCGACGGGCCGTCGGACTGCTGCATCAGTTCAACGATTGCCGGTTCCGATCCGGGCGTCGCAATCAGGCCGCGGACGGCGGCATCGGCGAGCTGCCCGTCGTCGGCGTATTTCGCAAAAACGGCTGCATCCTCTGCCGTGGAGCAACACGCAAGCAGCGAGATGAGGAAGGCGCGGTCCGCAGGGTCCGGGCAGGTGTCGATGCTCTGTGCGAGTCCTTGCCGCACGGCATCGCGGGCCTCTCCGCGTCCTTGTTCCGTCACGTGATGGACCACGCCGCTCAGGGCGTACTCCACGGCGGCGTCGCTGCCCTGCCCGGCGGGGACGAGCATCCCGGCGAGAATCCGGATGCCCTCCGCGCCCGTTGCGGCCAGTTCGTCCATCAGGGTTCGGTAGTCGGCTGTCTGCCCGGCTGGCAGCTGCGCCAGCACGTCGGCCACGACCGTCTCGACGGTACGCTGCCGGCCATCCTGCGCCCCCGCGGCAAACGGCAGCAGACACAGGAACCAGAAAAGTAGTATGGCTCTTTTTTTCATCGTTTCATGCGCTTTGAGGGTTGTCAGATTTTCCACGGCGACCGCATCGGCTGGTCGATCAGTCGGTTGGCTGCATCGTCGCCGATGAAGAGCTGCGCGTCGGGATCGAAGTGCAGCGTGCGGTTGAGCCTCAGGGCGCAGGCACCCAGATTGACCAGCGTCGAGCTGCGGTGTCCCTTCACCTCGTCCAGCGCAAAGTGCTCGCGCTTTCGGACGCAGGCGAGGAAGTCGGTGCGCTGCGGCTCGGGGTCGGGCATCTCGGCCAGCTTGTTCATCACGTCGGGGATCGTACACTCGAATCCCTTGTAGACCTTGCCCAGCGGCCCCTCGATGTAGGGGACCTTGCCCGAGCTCTCGAACCCTTCGCCCTCGAGCACGATCTGGCAGCCGTCTTCGTAGGTGTAGACGATCCTGCGCCAGATGCCCACCGCGTCGGGGTGCTGTTGCGGGGCATCGACCTCGATCTTCACGGGCGACGTGTCGTCCTTGCCCAGCAGGTACTGCACCGGGTCCATGTAGTGCTGGCCCATGTCGGTGAGCCCGCCGCCGTCGTAGTCCCAGTATCCGCGGAAGGTCTGGTGCGTACGGTGGGCGTTGTAGGGTTTCGCGGGGGCCGGGCCGAGCCACAGGTCGTAGTCGAGGGCCGCAGGTACGGGTTGCGGTTCGAGGTGTTCGCGGCCCACCCAGTAGAATTTCCACGTGAAGCCCGTGGCCCCCGAGATGGTCACCTTCAGCGGCCATCCGAGCATGCCGCTCTGCACGAGTTTCTTGAGTGGTTCGACCGTCGTGCCGAGTCCGTAGAAGGTGTCCGCAAAGCGGAACCACGTATTGAGGCGGAAGATGCGCCCGTAGCGCCTGACTGCCTCGACGACGCGCTTGCCCTCGCCGATGGTGCGCGTCATGGGTTTTTCGCACCAGATGTCCTTGCCGGCCTTGGCGGCCTCGACGGCCATGATGCCGTGCCAGTGGGGCGGGGTGGCGATGTGTACGATATCGACATTCGGGTCGGTGATCAGGTCGCGGTAGAAGTGGTAGGTTTTCAGCGTCTGGCCGAACTTGCGCCGGCCCAGCTCCGCGGCGCTCCGGAGGTGGTCGCTGTCCACATCGCAGATGGCTACCAGCCGGCATTCGGGCGTACTGGTGAAGTGGTAGCTGCTGCGGCCGATGCCGCCGACGCCGATGATGCCCTTGGTGAGCTGGTCGCTCGGGGCGATGCGTCCGGGGCCGCCCAGCACCCACCGCGGGACGATGGTGAAGAGCGTGGCGGCACCCGCCGTTTTCAGAAAGTTTCTGCGGTTGATTCCCATGGCTTTCGATCTGTTTTGCGGTTGGATTGGGGTGATCAGAGTGTCTTGAGGCGGAAGTTGCGCCACTGTACCTTGATGCCGCCGCCGTCGTGGATCTGCAGGGCGATGCGGCCCTGGGCGGCGCCGATCTTCGCATCGTGCAGGTCGGCCATCGCCTCGCCGTTGAGCCACGTCTGCACGTGGTCGCCCTCGACGCGCAGTCGCAGCGTGTTCCAGTCGCGCTCTTTGAGCAGCGACTCCTTCTCGTCGGGGATCTGTACGAGCCAGCCGCGGCCGTAGGATTCGTAGATGCCGCCCGTATCGTTGCCCCTGGGGGCTACCTCGCACTGCCATCCGTGCACCTTCACGGGCGGCTCGATGAACGAGCGGAAGAAGATGCCCGAGTTGCCGTTGGCCAGCTGGCGGAACTCCACCGTGAGGTCGAAATCATCGTAGTATGCGCGTGTGGCAAGGTATCCGTACTGCTTGTCGGGACCGCTTTCGCAGACGAGGAGCCCCTGCGGATCGACATACCACTTCTCGGTGCCGTAGGCCTCCCAGCCCGAGAGGTCACGGCCGTTGAAGAGCGAAACCTCGCTGCCGGCCTTGCGGGGCAGCTCCTTGATCTTCAGGTTGCGGAACGAGGCCGGGTAGCCGTGGTCCTGCAGGCAGATCACGCCGCGGCGGGCCAGTCCGTATTCGGGAGCGGTCTCCCATTTGCCGCTCGCCTTGCGGGCGAACCAGTCGTCGGTCCAGGCTTCGAATTCGAGGATCTTCACGCCGTTGAGCCAGTGCTCGACATGGCCGTTGTCGAAGACGATGCGCGACGAGTTCCACTCGCCCTGGGGGTTGAGCCGCATGGCCGCGCGGTCCGGGAGGTGCATGGCGTAATCGACGCCCAGGCGCTGCCACTCCTCGAGTTTCGTCGGGGCGTTCTGCTCCTCCCAGCCCTCCTCGTCGATGAGCTGGTATTCGGGGCCGGTGACGTAGGGCACCTCGAAGCAGGGGTCCTCGACCACGTGGTAGAGCATGCCGCTGTTGCCGCCGCGCGAGAGTTTCCACTCCCAGTCGAGGATGAAGTTTTCGTATTGCTTTCGGGTGACGATGTAGCCCGAGAGGTCGCTGCCGTCGCCGTTGGCCTGGATGCAGCCGTCCACGACGTGCCACGGCTGTGTGAGCGAATCCCCGTTGAAATCTTTCCACTGGTCGAGGCTCTTCCCGTCGAAGAGCAGCTCCCAGCCGTCGGCGATCTCCTCTTCGGTGAGCGTGTTCTGCCGGGGGGCGCAGGAGGTGATGAGTGCAGCGGCTAGGGCCGTGCCGCACAGCGAACCGAGGAGGTTCCCGAATGTCGGACGTTTCATAGCTGTTCAGGTTTGCGGTTGGTTACGATGTTTGCCGGTGCGGCGGAGTGTTCTGTGCCGCCGTATGTTACAAATTTAGAAAATCTTCCCCGCCAAAGCAAATGGAAACCTGTCGAATTCCGCCTGCGGGCAATAAAAAACGGGGCCCGGTCCAACGGCCGGAACCCCGTATCGGTACGGGAAGCCCCCCAAAAAACGGGGTGATTACTTGTCCATGTACTTCTTGATGTAGTGGTGGTGCGAGCCGAAGCGCTCGAAAGCGGCACGGTCCAGCTCCTCCTGGGCCGACGGGTGGGCCACCGAGATCAGCAGGCGGGCACGCTCCTGGAGTGTCTTGCCGTAGAGATCCACGGCGCCGTTCTCGGTGACGAACCAGTGGATGTGGTTGCGCGTCGTAACCACACCGGCTCCGGCCGTGAGCACCGGGGCGATCTTCGAGATGCCCTTGTTGGTGATCGACGGCATGGCGATGATGGCCTTTCCGCCCTTCGACAGCGAGGCTCCGTAGACGAAGTCGATCTGGCCGCCCACGCCCGAGTAGAACTTCGTGCCCAGCGAGTCGGCGCACACCTGGCCGGTGAGGTCCACCTGCAGGGCCGAGTTGATGGCCGTCACGCGGTCGTTCTTGGCGATCACGTAGGGATCGTTCGTGTAGCCCACGTCCATCATCATCACGGCCGGGTTGTCGTCGATGAAGTCGTAGACCTTCTGCGAACCCATCAGGAAGGTCGAGACCATCTTGCCCTTGTCGATGTTCTTCGCCTCGCCGTTGATGACCCCCTTCTCGACGAGCGGCAGCACGCCGTCGGCGAACATCTCGGTGTGGATACCGAGGTTCTTGTGGTTTCCGAGCTGTGCGAGCACGGCGTTGGGAATGGCGCCGATACCCATCTGCAGCGTGGCGCCGTCCTCGATCAGCGCGGCGCAGTGCTTGCCGATGGCCGTCTCGATCTCGTTGGGCTCGGTGAAGTGGGCCTCCATGAGCGGGGTGTCGTCCTCGACGAAGAGGTCGATCTTCGACATCGGGATCATGGCCTGGCCGAACGAACGGGGAACGTGCTTGTTTACCACGGCGATCACGTGGTCGGCGCACTCGACGGCGGCCAGCGTGGCATCGACCGACGTGCCGAGCGATACGAAGCCGTGCTTGTCCGGGGTCGAAACCTGGATCATGGCCACGTTGCACGGTACGGCGCCGCAACGGTAGAGACGCTGCGTCTCGCTCAGGAAGATCGGAATGTAGTCGGCATATCCGCTCTGGGTCACCTTGCGGACGTTGCCGCCCACGAAGAACGAGTCGAGCTGGAAGATGCCTTCGAACTTCTCGTCGGCATAGGGGGCCGGGCCCTCGGTGTGGAGGTGGTGGATGTGTACATCCTTCAGTTCACCGGCTTCGCCGCGCTTGCACATGGCGTTGATCAGGCACTGGGGAGCCGAAGCTACGGAGCTCAGATGCACGTGATCGCCCGACTTGATGACCTTGACGGCCTCTTCGGGGGTGGTAAATTTGATTTGTGTGTTCATTGGTGTGTGTTTGGGATAATTGGTACTATTTGCGTTTTACCTCAACCTGTTCGTAGCCTTCGACGATGTCGCCCACACGGACGTCGTTGAACGATTCGATGTTCAGACCGCAGTCCTGTCCGGAGGTGACCTCCTTGACGTCGTCCTTGAACCGCTTGAGCGATCCGAGTTTGCCGGTGTAGATCACGATGCCGTCGCGGATGACGCGGATGGGGGTCGAGCGCTGGAGCTTGCCTTCGCGCACGACGCATCCGGCCACGGTGCCCACCTTCGAGATGCGGAAGATCTCCATCACCTCGACCGAGGCGACGATCTCCTCCTTCATCACCGGTTCGAGCATGCCCTCGATGGCGTCCTTGATGTCGTTGATCGCGTCGTAGATGATCGAGTAGAGGCGGATTTCGATCTCCTCCTTCTCGGCCAGCTTGCGCGCGGCGGCCGACGGGCGCACCTGGAAGCCCACGATGATGGCGTTCGAGGCGGCGGCCAGCAGCACGTCGGACTCGGAGATCTGTCCCACGGCGGCATGGATTACGTTCACCTGGACGGTCTCCTTCGAGAGCTTGATGAGCGATCCGGACATGGCCTCGACCGAACCGTCCACGTCGCCCTTGACGATGATGTTCAGCTCCTTGAACGAACCGATGGCGATGCGGCGTCCGATCTCGTCGAGCGTCACGTGCTTCTGGGTCATGATGCCCTGCATGCGCTGCAGCTGCTCGCGCTTGTTGGCGATCTCGCGGGCCGAGCGGTCGTCGTCCATCACGTTGAACAGGTCCCCGGCCTGCGGGGCGCCGTTCAGACCCAGCACCTGCACCGGTGTCGAGGGACCGGCCTCGGTCACCTTCTTGCCGTTCTCGTTGAACATCGCCTTCACGCGGCCCGTGAACGTGCCGGAGAGGATGACGTCGCCGATACGGAGCGTACCGGCCTGCACGAGCACCGTCGAAACGTAGCCGCGGCCCTTGTCGAGCGTCGATTCGATCACCGTACCCACGGCCTTCTTGTTCGGGTTGGCCTTCAGCTCGAGCATCTCGGCCTCGAGCAGCACCTTCTCGAGCAGCTTGTCGAGGTTGATGCCCTTCTTGGCCGAGATCTCCTGATCCTGGTATTTGCCGCCCCACGACTCGACCAGGTAGTTCATCTGCGAGAGCTGCTCCTTGATGTGGTCGGGGTTGGCTCCCGGTTTGTCGATCTTGTTGATGGCGAAGACCATCGGCACTCCGGCCGCCTGGGCATGGTTGATCGCCTCGATCGTCTGCGGCATGACGTTGTCGTCTGCCGCGACGATGATGATCGCCACGTCGGTGATCTTCGCACCGCGGGCACGCATGGCCGTGAAGGCTTCGTGGCCCGGCGTGTCGAGGAACGTGATCTTCTGACCGTTGAGTTCGACGCTGTAGGCACCGATGTGCTGCGTGATGCCGCCGGCCTCGCCCTCGATGACGTTCGTCTTGCGGATGTTGTCCAGCAGCGAGGTCTTACCGTGATCGACGTGTCCCATGACCGTGACAATCGGCGGGCGCGGCACGAGTTCCTCCTCCTTGTCTTCGTGGTCGTCGGCGATGGCCTCCTGAATCTCCACCGAGACGAACTCGACCTTGTAGCCGAACTCCTCGGCAACGACCACCAGGGCCTCGGCGTCGAGCCGCTGGTTGATCGACACCATCAGTCCGAGGTTCATGCAGGCGGTGATGACCTCCGTCGGCGAGACGTTCATCATCGTGGCCAGCTCGCTCACGGTGACGAACTCGGTCACCTTGAGGATCGAGCGTTCCTGCTGCTCGCGTGCCGACTCCTCGCTCATGCGTTCGGCGACGGCCTCGCGTTTCTCCTTGCGGTATTTCGATGCCTTGGTCTTGGCACCCTTGGCCGTCAGGCGGGCCAGGGTGTCCTTCACCTGTTTCGAAACCTCCTCGTCGCTCACTTCGGGGCGGACGATCGGTTTGGGGGTGTTCTTGTTCTTGTTGCGGCGGCCTTCGCCCGGACGGGGCTGGTTCTGCTGCTGGCCGCGGTTCTGCTGCTGGCCTCCCGGACGGTTGTTGCGGTCGTTCTGTCCGCCCTGTCCGCCCTGTTTGCCGCCGCCCTGCTGGCCTCCCTTCTGGGCCTTCGAGACATCGACCTTCTCCTTCTGGAGGCGCTTGCGCTTGTGCTTGCCGCCGGGAACGAATCCCGAGACGTCCATCGTACCGAGCACCTGCGGGCCCGTGAGGGTCTGCACGGCGGGGCGGAAGATGTTGTCGCTCTTGGGCGCCGCTTCCGGTTCGGGTTTGGCTGCGGAAGCCGTTTCGGAGGCAGGTGCCGCTTCCGTTTTGGGGGCGGCCGGTTGCGGTGCCGGCTGCGGTTTCGGAGCCGCAGCCTCCGGTACGGGCTCTGCCGCCGGTTTGCTTACCGGTTTCGGAGCCGGTTTGGGCTTGGGCGAAAGATCTATTTTGCCCAGAATTTTGGGCTGGGGCAGTTCGTCCTTGACGCTGATGACGTTGCTTTTGATAATTACCTCCTGCTCCTCTTCGCGCGTCTGTTTCTGTGCCTCTTCGAGGGTGATCGTAGCCTGCTTCTGGGAGATTCGCTCCCGGATGCTTTCCCGTTCGTTGCCGGTAATTCGGCTCCCGCCGAATTCCTTCTCCAGAACGGCATAGACGTCCGGTTCCACCAGCGTATTGGGCGAACCGTCGGTTTTTATACCCTTCTTTTGCAGGAAGTCCGTGATGGTATTCAATCCCACCTTGAACTCCTTGGCAACCTGGATAAGTCTTAATTTTCTTTCGTTACTCATATATCGGTTTTAATTTTTGTGCGATGGGACGGATTACTCCTCGAATTCCGCTTTCAGTATCTCGACGACTTTCTGTGCCTGTTCCAGCTCCAGGTCGGCACGGGCGGCGATCTCTTCGACGGGCAGTTCCAGCACGCTCTTGGCCGTGTCGCAGCCGCAGGCTTTCAGGGCGTCGATCACCCAGCCGTCGATCTCGTCGGCAAATTCGGTGAGTGCAACGTCTTCCTCCTCGATTTCGCGGTAAACATCGATATCGTAGCCGGTCAGCATCTTCGAAAGCCGGATGTTCAGGCCGCCCTTGCCGATGGCCAGCGATACCTGGTCGGGCTTGAGATAGACCGAAGCTGTCTTCTTCTCCTCGTCGATGGTGATGCTCGAAATCTTCGCGGGGTTCAGGGCACGCTGGATCATTAACTGCGGGTTGGTCGTGTAGTTTACCACGTCGATATTTTCATTGCGCAGCTCCTTGACGATCGAGTAGATGCGCGATCCCTTCATGCCGACGCAGGCACCGACCGGATCGATGCGTTCGTCGTAGGATTCGACGGCTACCTTGGCACGCTCGCCGGGGATGCGGACGATCTTCTTGAGGGTGATCAGACCGTCGAAAATTTCGGGGACCTCCTGCTCGAAGAGCCGTTCGAGGAACTGGTTGGCCGTGCGCGAAAGGATGATGCGCGGCTGGTTGTTGTTCATCTCGACCGACTTGACGATGGCCTTGATCGTGTCGCCCTTGCGGTAGAAGTCGTTGGGGATCTGCTCGGCTTTCGGAAGGATGAGCTCGTTCTCCTCGTCATCGAGGATCAGCACCTCCTTCTTCCATACCTGGTAGACCTCGCCGGTGACGATCTCGCCGACCTTCTCCGAGTATTTCTCGTAGAGATTGGCCTTCTCCAGGTCGAGGATCCGCGAGGCGAGGTTCTGGCGCAGCGACAGCACCGTGCGGCGGCCGAACGACGAGAGCTTGATCTCGTCGGCGTATTCGTCGCCGATTTCATAGGTCGGGTCGATGGCCTTGACCTCCGACACGGCGATCTGGGTGTTGGGGTTCTCCACGGCCCCGTCCTCGACGACCGTGCGGTTGCGCCAGATCTCGAGGTCGCCCTTCTCGGGGTTGATGATCACGTCGAAGTTCTCGTCCGTTTCGTACTGTTTCTGGAGCGCGTGGCGGAAGACGTCCTCCAACACGCCGATCATCGTCGATTTGTCGATGTTCTTCAGCTCTTTGAACTCGGCAAAGTTGCTGATCAAATTCAGGTTGTCCATGAGTGCGTTATCTTGTTTTTAATCAATTGCTACTTGAAGTCGAGATACTCCTTCGTGTATTTGATCTCGCCGAAGGCGTAGCGCTTCGACACCTTGACCAGCTGCTTGCGCTTCCTGCCCTCGACGGCCTGCTTCTCCTCGTAGGAGAGGTCGATGCCCTCCTCGTCGGCGCCGTCGAGTTTGGCCAGCAGCTTCACTCCGTTGTTCAGCAGCACCTCGACCGACGATCCGATCAGCCGGCGGTACTGCCGCAGGCAGCGCAGCTCGGAGCCGATGCCCGCCGACATGACCGTCAGCGAGAAGTCCTCCTCCTCGCGGTCGAGGTCGGCCTCCACGGCGCGGCTCAATGCCGCGCAGGCGTCGATCGACACCGACGTGTCGCCATCGACCGTCAATTCGATTTCGTTGCCGGCCGAGCAGCGGCACTCCACAACGAACAGATCCGTGCCGGCCAGGTGCCGTTCCGCGGATTCCGTAATTTTCTGTATCTCGATCATATCGTTGGTTTTCAGTGGTGTATAACTATGAAATAAGGGGACATTCCGTCCCCTTATCGTGCATCCTGCAGTCTTTCGACACGCAAATATAGTAAAAATTTCCGATATTCAATCGTTTGGTCCGATTTTTTATCTTGACCCTTCCTCTCTGCGGTGACGGTTGTCCGGTCACCGTCCATGCGGCGGCCTCCGGAAGCCTTACGCCTCGGTGTTGCGCGATTCGTAGGGCTTGATGATGCCGCGCTTCGACGTGCGGATGAAGGCCAGCAACGAGTCGCGCTCGGGGCTTTGCGGCACCTGACGCTCCACCTCGTCGCATCCGGCCATGTAGTTCAGGCCGCTCTGGAAGAGGATCCGGCAGGCATCGTGGATCTCGCCGATGCGCTCGGGGGTGAAGCCGCGGCGCGAAAGTCCGATCTTGTTGATGCCCGCGTAGCGGAGCGTGTCGTTGCGGACGATGACGAACGGAGGGAGGTCCTGGCCGAGCAGGGCGCCGCCCTGGATCATCGAGTGCTCGCCGATGTGCGTCCACTGGTGGATGGCCGCATGGCCGCCGATCACCACCCAGTCGCCGATGTGCACTTCGCCGGCCAGCGAGACGCGGTTGGCGATCACGCAGTGCGAGCCCACCACGCAGTCGTGGGCCACGTGGACGTAGGCCATCAGCAGGTTATGCGAGCCGACGCGCGTGGTGCCCGTCGAGGCTGTGCCGCGGCTGATGGTGACGTATTCGCGGATGTCATTGTACTCGCCGATTTCGCAGGTTGTGGCCTCGCCGGCGAATTTCAGGTCCTGAGGCAGGCAGGAGATCGAGGCGGCGGTGTGTATCTTGCAGCCGCGGCCGATGCGTGCTCCGTCGTGGATCACGGCGCCGGGGCCGATCCAGCAGTCATCGCCGATCACGACGTCGCCTGCGATGTAGGCGAACGGTTCTACCGTTACGTTGGCGCCGATACGGGCGTCGGGGTGAACGTATGCCAGTTTGCTGATCATTGCTGTTTCGGGGTTTTGTTCTTGACGATCTGGGCCATCAGTTCGGCTTCGCAGGCCAGCGACTCGCCGACGAAGGCCTTGGCCTCGACGAGCGCCACGCCGCGGCGGATGGGCTCCAGCAGGTGGATTTCGAATTGCAGCGTGTCGCCCGGGACGACCTTGCGCTTGA
>ENA-OZFE01000443-OZFE01000443.1-human-gut-metagenome-genome-assembly--contig:-NODE-443-length-17308-cov-16.111169_pt1 | contig 17308 bp, 2 predicted proteins | sample MGYA00245077_ERZ653627 | MGnify/ENA primary metagenome ERZ653627 (study PRJEB26926, sample SAMN06165121) | human gut metagenome | biome: ENVO:00009003; feature: ENVO:2100002; material: ENVO:00002003...
CGAGATGCAGCGTAGTCTCGTGGGCTCGGAGATGTGTATAAGAGACAGGAATATAATATTACTTATAATAAATATAGAACTAATCTTAATACTAAGTTAGATAGGGCAAATGCTCGTGATACTGATGCTGATTTTAAAAAGCAAGTTAATCATTATATGAATGTTTTTGATGAATCTCGTAGAAAGATTATCAATAATGCTCTTGAAGAATATGGTCAACTTTATGATAAATACGGCGATAAAATTAATGACGAAAATGCTATTGAAGATGCGGATAAAAAGAAACTTGATACTTTGAAAAAAATATTTGTTGCTTCTGATATTAGTGATTCGAGAATTAATAATTTTATTAATAATAAAAAGAAAAAGAAAGAAGCTGCTGACGAATATAGAGAAACTGCTGATGATATAGTAGAAGAAAATATTGGAGAAGAAACTGATGCTGACGCTGCTGTTGATAACACTACTAAAGAAGAAGAAACTGATGCTGACGCTGCTGTTGATAACACTACTAAAGAAGAAGAAAAGGGTAAGACTGAACCAAACCAATCCTCTACGGGGGGTCTGAAAGAAGCGATTAATGAAGCGGCTGGAACTACTGAATCTACTGAAACTACTGTTGCTACTGAACAACCTCCTACTGGTCAAACTACTGCTAAACCTGCTGGAACAGAAGTTTCTGCCGATAATGAAAATGGACAAAGAACACCCCCCGTAGAGGGTAAGACTGATGAACCTACTACTTCTCAAAAAGTTTGGGATGACTTTGCTGTTAATGATTTTGCTCTTGAATGGATTGGAGTTAATATTCCTGATATTCTTACTGAAAATGCTGAAACTATAATGGCATATTATGATAAATATATTCATGATGCTATTGCAAATGGTATTGATAAAGAAACTGCTGATGTAGTTTGGTACAGTATTATGAATGGTCTTTATGGAGATGAACTTTCTTATGATAATCAAGGAACTCGAAATAGTGCTATTGATGATAACGATAAAACTATGTTGCGTGCAGCGATGCTTGCGATAATGAATCGTAGAATTGGTAATCGTGGTAATATAGAAAATGTTATTAAACGTTTTGTTGAAACCGCTAATGAAAATGGTATTACTTATGGTGTTGATATTGACGGCAAGACTTATTTTAATATAGAAGATTTAGTTTCTTATATTTACGATATGTCAAAAGTTGATGCTATTGCTCAATATTTATTTGATGAAATAACTAATTATATTGTTAGCGACGATAATACTAAATATGTTGCTACCGATGATGAATCAATGACAAGACTTAATCGTGAAGCTAAAGCTAATCGTATTAAACGTCACGCTGAAATTCGTGCTAATTGGTTAGTAACTAATCCGTTCAATAACATTAATGTTGATGGTATCGATACTAATGAAGAACAATATATAAATATTACTCAACTTCAACCTGGCGAAGAACTTATTGGTAAAGCAAGTAATGGTCGTATTTATATCGGTCGTAAGAACGGAGCAACTATTGGTTATATGGGTATTCCTCGTTATGATGAAAATACAGGAATGCTTAGCCATGTCAATCGCGGTTGGAAATACGATATTATTGTTGATAGTAATGCTGGTGTTCAATGTAAGTTTAAAGATTATGTTTTAGATGTTATTAATAATAAGAAAGATGTTGTTGCTAAATCCGTAAAACTTAATCAACTTATATATCAGCTTAATAGTAGAGGCGAAGATGTTAGAAATAACGAAGAAATTAAACGTCTTATAAAAGAAATACTTCCACTTATTGATAACAAAGAACTTGCTGTTTATAATGAAAAAGACGATGATGCTGTATTTGATTTAGTAAAACATTTTACTGATATTGTTGGTGTTGCTATTATGCATCCTGATGATATTACAGGAAATGTAAATAATTGGTTTGATAAAATCGCTGGTAGTTTTGTTCAAACTTACGAATTTGCTCGCAATAAAACAAAAGGAACTTTTAGAGTTGCTGATGTTAGTAAAGGAAATATAGTTTTGAAAGATATTGCCGATAATGATATTCGTGAAGTGTTTGACGGTTATAACGAAGATAAAGTTAAACTTGCTACTGTAACAAGTGCTGCCGGTATTCAAATTAATGATGAAAACGATTTACGAATAAATAGAGAGTTCGTTAAGAGTAATCTTGTTGGTACTTCTTTCTTTGCTATAATGGATGGACATGGCGGTTATGATATTGCTCAAATAGCTAAGCCTCGTTTTGAACAACTTCAAAATAAAGAAGCTAAAGAAATTCGTACTGCTCTTCAAAAAGAAGTATTTGATATAGTTCAAGATTGGATTGAAAATAATCCTAAAGTTGATGATGTTATGGAACGTCTTAATCAACTTATGGGTAAGTCTGGAATGTTTGAAGGAATTAAAGCCAATAAGACAAATAATGGAAATATTATGATTGGTTTTACTACTCGTAATGATGGTAATACTTCTATTAAAAATAATAATATATTTCATGGACTAATAATCTTGAATGAAGCTAACGGAACTCGTGGTCGTAATGTTAGTTATAATACTGATATAAATCTAATTAGAAATCGAAGTAGTCAAGCTGGCGCTACTGCTCCGTCTTATAAGTATTCGTCAAGAATAGATTTTATTCGTACTAATAGAGAATTTATTAATTGTATTGATAGTCTTTGTGATAATGCAAATATTAATATTCCATTTGCTTTTGCTAAAGACAAAACATTTAATACAATTGATGGAAAATATATTAGACGGGAAAATAATAAAACTATTATTGAAGTTGACGGATATAAAAAAGAATATGATAGTTATCAACAATTTCTTGTCGAGAATGGTTTGATTAAAACTAAACTCGATAAAGATAAAAATGGTGCTAACTATACTAAGAATAAATATGTCGGTGTTAATATTCGTTTTGATGTAGCTACTCCTGTTACAACGCAAAAACAATCTGTTGATTTAAATAGTAAATTTGATTCTGATGAATTAGTTAGTCGTCTTAATCAAAATACTACTGTTTCTGATAGTTTTAGAGCTATATTTGCAGGAAATGAAGTTGCGTTAAATAAACTCAATGCTCTTGATAATATTGGTATTATACCTAAATTTATCAATGTTCAATCAAAATTGACTGATGAAGCCGGTAATGAAGTTTATGCTCAATATAATCCTGCTACGAATGAAATAGATATTAATGCTAATCAATTTAATAAACAAAGTTATAGTTGGGCTTTACGTAGAATAGTTCATGAAAATCTTCATCAACAACTTAATAATGTTTATTCTCGTAAAGATGCTCTTGATAAATTAGAAGTAATATATAATGCTTATGAAAAATATGTTCGTGAAAATCATCCTAATGAAGATGCTTATACAAGATTCTTAAATATTCGTGCTGATAAAGTTTTTGCTCTTGAAGAATTTGTTGTTGAAAGTTTAACAAATCCTTTATTGATTAGACAACTTAATGAAATAAATGCTGATGATGCTGTTCTTAAAAATAAAACTGATAAGTCTTTACTTCGTAAATTACTCGAAGTTATAATGGATATTATTGGTATTAATGTTAATAAAGGAAGTCTTCTTGAACAAGAACTTGATATTCTTAATGATATAGCTGCTAAAGACGATTCTGACACAGCAACAATAAGACCCCCCGTAGAGGATGAGATTGGTCGTGTTGCTTCTCCAGAGCCTCTTGCTAATGATGATTTTACCGATATTGATAATACTGATTTTAGTGATACTGACTTTGAATTTACTGATGCTCCATTTAGTGCTGTTAGCGAAGATTATATGGCAGACAATATAAACGACTTTATAAATGGTTTGCCGGTATCATTGCAAGCCGATACACGTAGAATGCTTGACGATGGCAGCCTTACAATGTATTGCGAATAGGATTGTTCAGTATAAAACGAAAGTCGCTTAGAACGAAGAAAAACAGCCTTGTCGAGTGTGTAAGTATATTTTACTTCATGCTCGACAATGCTATTAATAACAATAAACATAATAATAGTATGAGTTGTACTGTTAAGATTACAAACAATAATAATCTCGACAATTTGTTAGCAGAAAGAGTTGGTCGAGGTTCTAAAGAATATATTGAACTTGCTTCTGTTTATAACAGTAAGAATTTCAAGAATTATATTACTAATAACAGTGTTGATGTTAACGATGTTAATACTATTTATGATGCTCTTGTTAATATGAGAAACAATACAACAATGAGTATTCGTAATATTATTAATAGAGAACAAACTAAATCCGCTGATGGTTTTAGTTCTTATACCGCTCGTATAGATGCTATTAATTATATTGCTTCAACAGCAAATCTTGTTTATTTCAATGATTTATTTAGTAATAAACGAAATATTAAAACTGTTCGTCAACTTCAAGTTTCTACGTTTGTTCGTATGCTTCAAACTTACGCTAATGCTGTTAAGAGAAGTAATCCTGGTAATACAGAATTAGCATCTGTTATTTCTCAATATAGTAAAAATAGAAAATATAATGAACTTCTTAATTATCTTCAACAATATAATAAAGATAATGTTGCTTTACAAAATCTTTATACCGGAGTTAGTTATATTTTGAATAAAGATTTCTTTAATGAAATTGCTAATAATAAAAATGTAGCTCAAATTAATAGTAGATTTAATGAAACTCCCGAAGATACTGTTAATCAAGAAAGTTTAGATTTTGAAGAAACTGGTGAACTTATTGCTGATGCTGTTGATGAAATAGACCCATCTTTAAATCAATTAACTAATACTCTTGGAGTTATTCCTAATTACGAGGGACATATTGAAGAAATAGTTCGTGTATTTCTTAACGCTATTCCTAAACTTAAAACTACAAAACGAACTATAACTAAAGATTCAAGAACAGGTAAAGATATTACTGTTTATGATTATAGTTTTAATGATAATCTTACTACTGTTGAATTTGAAGATTATTCTGTAATTAGTAATCTATTATTTACTAAAGTTAATAATGATAATTTTGATTCTTTTATGAATAGTCTTGAAGAAGTAGCTAATAATATATCTGGCGCTGAAAGTCTTATTTATATAAAAGATTATCTTACTAATAATAAACAGTTTGCTTATAAGTTTAGAATGATTTTTAATCGTCCTATTCCTAATAAGCAAGAAACTATTATTACAGAAAAAGGTGCTCCGAAAACAGAAGTTAGTAACGAAAGTGCTAATCCTGTTAACGTTTTATTTAACAAGATTAGTCTTAGTACTCGTAATATTAGTATTAATAAAGCTGATAAATTTATTGCTCAATTAAATAAACTTTCTAAAATCGCTAAAGATAATCAATTTCCTACTTCTATTGAAAAAGATAATTTTGTTAACGAAGTATATAAAATAGCTAAAGTTCTTATTCCAGATATTACTCCTGATGCTATCAAAAAATATGCTGTTAAAGAAAACAGTAAATCAAATGCTGTTTATAATAATAGTAATCAAATCTATTTAGGTTTTATTAGCGGTTTGGTAAATCTTCTTGATGCTTCTAAAGTTTATAATACTGAAAGAAGTAATTATGAAAGAATGACTCGAGAACAACGTAATGTTTATGATACTCTTAATCCGTCTTTCTTTAGAGCTGTTGATATTCAAGCTATGAAATTATTTGCCGAAAAGATTAATAAATATCTTTATATTCCGGTAAATCTTAATAGTCGTAATTCGGAAGGTAATCTTCAATCAGATGTTCTTAACCGTAATTATATTCTTACATTTAATGAAATACTTAATAGCGAAGAAGCTTGTGCCGCTTATGCTAAAAAGAAATTTGCCGGAACTGGATATAATTATAGTAATATTCTTATCGAAAGAACTGCTGCTAACGGAGATATAATTCCTGGATTGTTTAAAAAGAATGGTAATAATTATACTCTTACTGAATATGGTAAAGAATTAATGAGAGTTAATTATTTTATTGGCAGTAATGACCGTAGAGATTATAGTCCTTATTTATATAAGAAAATGTCTAAAGGCGATTACTTTATGACTAATCTTATTGAATATCTTGCTTCTGAAAATCATAAATATAATATTGGTGGTAAAGAACAAAATATTCGTTTTACTAATATGTTTCTTAGTATTCCATCTGATGCTTCTAATCAATTTAGTTTTAAATATCCTCTTATTAATTTAAAAGGATTATATACCGTTAATGAAGATAAAACTCGTACTTATAATCCTAATCATCCTTTATTTACCGCTTTCAGAAATATAATATATCAAGAAATTCTTGATGCTTATAATACTTATAAGTCTATATTTGAAGAAAGCGTTGAAATAGGATTTGCGTTTAGACGTAACGCTGATGGTGATGTTGTAATTCGTAGCGATTATGACGAAAATAAAATGTACGAAAATTATGAAAAGAAAGCTTATAAAGACGAAGATGGAACAGAATACAAAGGTGTATTTCATAAAGATAAAAGAACTGGGAAATATATTCTTCATGGGAATGTTGTTCGTCTTTCTGAATTGGATACTAAGTTTGCTACCCTCGATTTGTATGATAATCTGCTTGGAAACGATAAAGTTATAGATATTCTTTATGGTCGTTCTGATACTGCCGACGGTACAGGTGTTAGAGTTTCTAACGGTCAATTAATTCTTAATGCTAAACAAAATCAAGCTATTAATGACGCTGTTGAGCGATTTATTTCAAGTTATCTTGAACGTGGAGTAGCTAATCTTCGTGAGCAATTTGATACTTATCTTCATGCTATAAATGAAAATAACCGTCAAGTTCAACAAGATATTAAATCTAATAGATTTAGTAAAGACGCTCTTACTCTTGCACGTCTTGAAGAATTTGTTCTTAATGAATTTATTGCTCAAAAGAGTTTTGATGATTTATTTAATGGTAAATCCAAATTCTATAAAAATGCTCAAGATATTCTGAAACGTCTTAAAGAAGTTCAAGCATCTGGTAGTCCATTTGGCAATAGTGATATTCGTTATAACGAATTATCTAATAAGCCTGAAACTAAAGAAAAGTTTTCTATTGGCGGTCGTGAATTTGAATTAGGACAGACTTTTAAAGCTGTTACTGTTCTTAATACTAATAAAAGTAGTGAAGAAGATGTAATAAATAGAATTAAAGAACAATTAAAAATTGCTGGTACTAATGAAGAAACTGTTAAGAAACTAATTCGTCCTTATGCCGGTAAAAGTAAGATTAATGACGCTCAATCTTATATTACTCTTGACGAGTTTATTCGTAGAATTTATGCTGCTGGTGAATTAGAAAAATATCGCAATATTATTGAAAAACTTCTTGATAATACTCCGTTAGACCAAATAGATTTTGATACTCTTAATAAGATTCAAGTACAGAAAAACTTCTATTTTGATTTGCACTATGATGCTGATAGAAATATCGAAGTTCCTCGTCAAATTAAGAACGCCGAATTTGTTCTTATACCTAAATTAATTAAAGGAACTGAACTTGAAACTGTTTATAATGCTATGAAAACTGCTGGTATTGACCAGCTTAATACTGTTGAAACTTCTAAAGCTGCTAAGAATAAATTAATGGAACTATGGGATTCCTCTACGGGGGAACTCACCGAAGAGAACGTCAATAATTTTATCGCTAATGCTTCGGCTAATACGGAAGTATATAGTTATACTTACCTATATCGTCAACAAGAAGTTCCTTCTCATCTTAAAGATGCTGAAAATAAAATTGGTATTCAAGTTTATAAAAAACTTCTTGATAATATTCCTAATACTGAATTAGGAAGAAAATATAAACAAACTATCTTTAGAAATATGGCTGCTAATATTAATGCAAGTTTTAAAGATGTTTGTGCTATATTAAATATTCCTCTTGATAGTAAAGGTAATATAATGTTTGACGAGAACGGTAATATTAAAGGTTTAAATTACGAACGTTTAATTAAACTTGCTCGTGAAAATGCTGCTCGTAATGGCGCAGATAAAAATACTCTTGATTTTCTTACTACTGATGAAAATGGACAACCAAGATTTCCAATGTACATGAATAGTATTAGTAGTAAGATTGAAAATCTTGTTAACGGTGTTCTTAATCGTAGTATTACAAGACAAAAAATGCCTGGTTGGCATACTGCTCAAGTTTCTGATTTTGGTTTTCAAGTTGATAAACATACTAAAAAAGATAGTCGTCTTGCTTATCGTAAAGTTGGTAAGTTTGATAATCAAGATATTTATTATGCCGAAATTCGTTTACCGCGTTGGAATAAGATTCTTAAAGATATTCCTCTTGAAGAACTTAATAATAACATAGATAAATATATTGACGAAGATGCTCGTACAATGATTGGCTATCGTATTCCTACTGAGGGAAAACAATCTGTTGTTATTATGCGTGTTGTAGAATTTCTTCCCGATACTTATGATAGTACAGTTGTTCTTCCTGATGAATGGGTTGCTCAATCTGGTTCTGATTTTGACATTGATAGTGTTTATGCTATGACTTTTGGTTTAACTAAAAATAAAGATGGCGTTATTACTCGTTATGACGATAAGAAATTCTATCTTAATGCTGAACCAAATAGTGCTGAAAGTAAACGTGGATATTTGAATTATGTTAAAGCTAATATTGAACTTGCTGCTCGTAAATCAATTTCTGCTTATGTAGATAAAGCTAATGTTACTAAAGACGAAATTAAAGAGGCTTATAATCGTAAGAAAGAAGAAATTAATAGTCGTTTTGTTGGTAATATTGTTAATAAGATTAATGTAACTCGTGATACAACTAATGGAGTTTGGGCTGCTGCAAAAGAACTTAAAGGCGAAGCTAAAAAACTTACTTACGAAATAGCTAATGCTATTGGCAACAAATCTAAAGAAGTTTCTGCTTCTAACTATATTAATAATGTTATTGAAAATCTTACTAAACTTGATGATAATGGTAACCATCCTCTTCATAATGTTATTGACAATATACTTGCAGTATTCGAGGAGGCACAGCAAGCTATCGACCAACAACAAGACGAACTCAAAGAAGCTGCACAGGAGCGAAATACAGCCCGTTCAGAGCGTTTAAATATGATTTATGAAGAACAGTTCAACTCCGCAGAAACATTTGCGAGAGAGGCTGGAATCGCTTCATACGAGCAGTGGTTAACACTCCCCGTAGAGGATAGAGTGGATGCTGGTGTTCGTAATAATAATATTCTTGATACTTTTATTAAAATACTTAGTAGTCCTTTTGCTATTGAAGAAAATGTTGGTACTTCTAACTTTGATAGATTATCAGAGCTTAACGAAGAGTGGAATAAACTGCTTGGAAATGTTAATACTAATGCAGTTACAGCTAATCGTATTGGCTCTCATGATTTTAATACTCAACTTGACTGGGACGAAACAGCGTCTGCCGGTCGTACTCTTAAAGGTGTGTCTGTTAATCTTGATACTCTTTCAAGTATTGGTAATATTACCAAAATTGTTACAGATAAATATATTCCTGTAATATATGATTATAATACCATTACTAAAGACGGTAAACCTATTAAAGAAGATAAAAGTAATCTTTATACCGATGCTGAATTAAAACAACATATCAATAATCTTATTGAACGTTTTGGTAAAGACAATGTTATTGTTGATGGTCGTAAAGTAGTAATCAAACATAATCGTATTGGTTGGAGCAATGATAATAAGAACGTTGAGGATATGCTTATCACTCCTTATAGTTCTCAAACTACCGCTTATATTCTTGATGTTATGAAAACTCTTGCTATTCATAATCTTAATGAATATACTTTCGTTCCATTTAAAACAATGTCTATGGCTGGTATTGATTATGATACTGCTCTTAGTATTTTATATCAACCTATTATAGATACTCTTGTTCGTAATGTAAATGAAAGTCAAGGCTTTGGAGTTAAGAGTGGTTCTAATCCTCTTGTTGAAACTTTTGTTTCTATTGCTGAACGTGCTGGTATTAAAAATGCTAATAATATTAATACTGTTATTTCAAGATTTGAAGAACTTTATCGCGATGATATTGCTGCACGTTATGGTAATACCGCTCATCCTATTATCAACAAGACTGAAAATGCTCGTCGTTTGAAAAACGAAATGAATGAAAGAGAAGCTCTTATTCATGATTATGTCGCTCTTAAACAATTCTATCAACTTCGTGAAATTGGTAATATTCTTAATAATCATTTGAATGTTTTGACTGCCGACAAATACGGTGCTAAACAAACGTTCTATATGAACAATAAAGTATTTACTGATATTGCTGGACTTGTTGAAAGTAAAAATAAGCTTTATTCTCATAACGAAGAAACTGGAGAAGATATTCCTTTAATAGAAGCTATATTCCCGAATATAGATAAAGGAATTGATGCTTTTGCTCATTCTGATATGAATCAAAGCGTTCATCCTATTCTTGCTACTTATCTTCAACGTTCTACTGTTTTATCTGTTAAAATTGCTCAAGCATTTGATGAAACTGCTTCTGAACATTTTACTAATTTAGTTTATAGTCTTAGAGATTATACATCTAATGGTCGTCTTACAGAGAAACAATATAAAGATTATAAAGAATATCTTGTAGGTCGTAGCTATCTAGCTAATGCTGGTTATACAGTATTAACGATGCCTATTACTTATGATAATAAAGATAATAGTTTTGGAGTTATTAAAACTAATGATGATAAAGAAGCTTATGTTCTTCGTGAAGCTGAACTTATGCGTATTGCCGGTATTGGCGCAAACAATGATATATTAAATGAATTTTATATTACTGATATAAATAATGTTACTAACGAAGAAATAGATAAGTTTAATAAACTTACTCCTGCTCAAAAAATTCTTTATATACAACAGAATTTTGGAGAAGATATAAGTATATTTAAATACTTCGATGTTAATAGTTTTAATGATGCCAATTATCGTAGTCAAGGATATACTGGACAACAAATTAAACTTCGTCAAGGTAATGCTTCTATTGATGCTATTCATAACGAATTTAATGTTGCATGGAATTGTACTAATCCTATCATTAAACTTGCTCTTGCTGATATAGTTAAATATGCTTATATCCTTGAAAATAATGGTTTCAAACAGAATAATGTTACAAGAGCTGTAACTATCGAAGTTCTTAAAGGCTTTGGTAATGGCGGTTTTAATATTGCAGAAGATGCAAAAGCTGGTATGGAAAACTGGCGTGTTACTTCCTCTACGGGGGGTCTAACTTGTAGATTAGCTTTAGGTTATATTCGTCAAAATCTTGATACTTTTAATCTGCCTTATCGTAGTATTGACAGAATTAATAAAGTACATCCTGAAAAAGCTGATATTATCAGAAGCATTATTAAATATGATACTAAAAGAAATCTTATTGTTGATACCAATCTTGCTGCTAACGAATTAAGTATTGAAGATAGAGAAAATCTTCTTAAATATTATGGTTTGATTAACGCTGATGGTAGTCCTCAACTTGCTATTAAGATTAAATATGCTGGCGAAACTCGTATTTATACTGGAGTTTATGAAGACGGCATTATAACTTATATTCCTATTAATAAACTTTCTTCTATTGATATTAACAAAACAACTGAAAATAGTGTTGTTAAACAAAATAATATTTACGAAGAAATTGACAGTGTTGTAAATAGAATTACTGATAATAAACTTTCTAAACATACTGATTGGTTATTTATGAATGTCGTTGACGAAAACGATATTGTTAAAGTTGAAACTAATCCTTATGTTGAAGATGTTATTGCTAATAATAATTTCTTAGAAAATGTTTGTCCTGTTGTCGTAAATCCTGGATTTACTGGCACTGTTAGTTTTGTTGCACAAGATGGTTACGAATATGTTGCTACTCGTATGACAAGAGAAATAGCTGATGATATTCGTGATAATAATCTTAAAGATGCGAATAGTCAAAACTATATTGATATTCTTAATAAATATCCTAATCGTAATGTTGCAGAAGATTATCAACTTCATAGAGTTGTAATTCATAATAGTAATATTATGTATTCTGCTATTTCCGAAGAAGATAGTGTTGCTAAAGTATTTAAGCAAGCTACAAGTTTTATTCGTTCTAAGAGTAATGTTGGTGATGAATTTGCTAAAAATGTTATAAAGAATTTCTATCATGCTAATCTTGATTATCTTGATACGAAAGCTATTGTTAAAAATATGCCACTTGCTGCTACTTCTATTGCTGATTATTTTGAAACTGTTTATGCTGATATAATCGGTCGTACTAATAATTTTATGGTTGATAATAATGGTAATGTTATGAGTATTGACGACCCTCGTGTTATTGAGTATATAATTAAAGAAGTTGGTAATATTAATAGTGCAGTAGCTAAAGCTGATTTTGTAAATGAAGTCGGAGCTGCCATTGCTGCTGATGAGACTCCCCGTAGAGGATATGATACAGAGCTAATTGCTGCTTATAACGAAATTGTTGCTCTTTATAACAATAAGAAACTTACTGTTGATAACTTCCGTAAAACATTTGCTAAATTCTTAAATATGAGTCCTAATAATTTCACTAATTTAGGCAACAGCATTATGGGTAGTGTTCAACGAGTTCTTGCTGATGTTGAAAACGATAATATTAAAACTGATTTCTTTAATATTATTAATACTGTAAATGCTATTCGTAATAGATTTAAGATATTCAAAGATTTAGCTGTCGATGGTCTTGATGAAGATAGTAAGCGTGCTATTAATAAAATAAAAGAAATTATTACTAAACTCGAAAATAATCTTGCTGTTAATAATGCTCGTGATAATTGGTTTATTAAGTTCTATGAAGCCACAAGCAGTAATCCAATGGTAAAAGAACAAATGATGGACATCTTTACAAGTTATGGAGATACATCTTTCTTAGATATGTGGATTCAAGATATTCATTTTAATCGTAATCCTATTATTCAAACTGTTATTAAAGAAGTTGATGCAGAACTTAAAAAAGCTGAAATTAGCGGTAAGAATGAAGCCCGTGATTTTGCTGAACACATGAAAGATATTAAATCTCGTGCTGCTAAATCTGGTAAGTCTGTTGATTATAATCGAATGATTAAAGACGGTAGATTTGTTCGTCCTTATATTGATAGTTTTGATGAAGACTATAATAAGCTTCATGCTGATTATGTAAAAGCTGTTCAAGATACTAACAGTACAACTTCTATTGAAGCTTTACGTGCTAAATGGAAGAAAGATGCTTTTCTTGCTAAGCATACCATTTCTCGTTATAAACCTGCTAATTTCTTATATGATGAGAACGGTCGAATTGATGTTATTATTGACGCTGATAAATTAACTCCTCAAGAAAAACTTGCTTATAAAGAAGCTCTTGCTAATTCAGATAGAATGGATTATGTTACTGCTATGGTAAATCAAGATGCTAATATGCTTAAATATTATCCTGCTATTTTCTCTGAATATAAGAAACTTCTTCAAGAACAACAAGATGTTATTAGTGTTGCTCAAAACGGTATTCTTAATGAAGAGCAAGATAAACAACTTCATGAAATATATAGTAAGATTGCTTATCTTACTTCTACTTATTATGATAATATGACTGAAAAGAATGAAGAAGATAAAGAAGCTTCTATTGCTCTTAGAAATTATATTGCTAATACTGCTAAATTAAAAGAATATTATCTTGATAGAAAAGCTAAAACCGGTTGGCAAGAACAACTCGATAATGCTCTTGATACTATTGCTAAATATGAAAAACGTGATATTGAAGGAAGATTAATTGTTCCTCGCGATAGACTTATGAGTATTCCTGAATATGCTCATGCTAAACAATGGTTAATCAATAATGCTAATTGTACTATTGACGAAGAATTTGCTAAAGCTCTTAATAATGCTTATTTGGATATAGCTGATACTCGTCGTGGTGGTAGTATATTTGGAACTTTAGTAAAAGCTAAAAAAGCTCGTGATGCTTATGGTATTGTTGACGGTAGATTATTTACTGATGAAGAAGTTGCTAAACTAAAAGATGAAGCTCTTAAAGGTTATAATATTAATCAACGTACAGGTTTGCCTTATGCTGGAGTTCTTCGTCAAAAAGAAAACGGAGATGTTATTTATAATGATACTTTTTATAGTAAATTAAAATCAAATCGCCTTATTCCTGCTGAAGAAATGCAATTAACAGAAGCAGCTAATAGACTTCTTTATAAAGCATGGAGTGTTGATAAAAAGATATTTGATTTTGGTAATAAGAATCTTACTGCTGATGATTTAAAATTAATTGCTCAGTATCTCGAAGCTGCCGGTCTTGCAAGAACTAAAGGTAGTAAAGAAGTTGCTGAATTTATTGAAACTGAATGTGAAGTTGCTACTGATAATACTTTATGGTCAAGACAACGTAAAGATGCTATTAATCGTGGTAGTGATTTTCTTGCCGCATGGGACGAAGTGTTTAGTCAACGTAATGCTGATGACGAATTAGTTCCTAATACTACTTTCTATGGAACTATTAAACCTAAAGATGAAAACAAATATATTAATAGAGCTAAAACTAATGCTGTTAAATTTATTAATCAACATACTAATATTGTTAATACCGAATATTATTATGAAGTTCGTGGAGAGATGATGAAAAAATCTCCTGCTGAATATGAAGATTGGTTCAAAAAGAATCATGTTCTTAATCCTTATACTAAAGAATATGAGCCTCTTCGTATTTGGACTACTACTGAATATGTTGACGACAATGGTGTTAAAGTTAAAACTAAATGGACGCCTAAAATTAATCAAACTAATATTGAACCCCGTAAGGAAACTACTAATCCTGAATGGAAAGAAAATTCTCGTAATTATAAACAAGGTAGTGGTTATAATAATATAGATTATGATAATCTTAATGAATATGAAAAAGAAGCTATTGAATATATGCAGCAAACAATGCTTCGTTATGCTTTTACTAACAATAATAAATATTTTGTTAATGAGGGTTATCTCCCATCTTTAAAAAAATCTACTCCGTTTAATGCTGCTGAAATTGCTCATCAAGCTTTAGGATTTATTGGTTTTAGTTCTAATGTTCCTAACGATTTACGTTGGTATAATAATGATGAAATTAGTTATGATAATGATTATATCATGCCTAATATTATGCTTAAAACTATATTTGCTAATAATAGCAAAAAGAAATCTCCTGTTCCTGCATTTAGAAATGCTGATGAAACTCAAGCCGAATTTATTATTCGTAGAGAAAAAGTTCGTGCTGAAAATGCTAAGATAGAAGAAGAAAATAAAAAGATTCACAAAGAACTTCTTAATACTGATTGGGATAAAGTATTTGATACGTTCATAAAGAACAGCGCTAATACTGCTGCTACTCAAACTATCAAACATCTTTTGTATAGTGCTACTGATGCTCTTACTCAACATAAATCTTATCAATTAACTAAGATTAAAGGTAATCTTGTTAAAGATGAAGCTCTTAGTAGTGAGAATGAAATCGAATATAAAATGACTAATAATAATAATGCTATTGAACAAGTTAAAAATTATATTCGTCGTGTTATATTTAAACAATATAAAGAAACTAATGCTCCTAAGCTATTGAAATTTGCTGGTTTAATGCAGAATATTTCTGGTACTAAATATATGACCATGAATATTACTGGTGGTATTGCTAACGTTCTTACAGGTAATGTTAATATTGGCATGGAACGTCTTGCTCGTGAATATTTTAATGAATCTGATTATCTTAAAGCTCAATCACTATATTTTGGCGGTATTGTTAGTTATATGTCCGGAATGTATAGCGATAGAAGTTCTTCTCTTCAAGATGCTATTATTAAAATGGCTAATGTTGTTGATTATGATAGAAAATCTGAAGTTAGCAAAGAAGATTTAAGAGGTTATATTAAGAAAGTTAAAGGTCTTATGTTTACTCCTCAAACTATTGGCGAACATAAGATGCAGAATACAGTTCTTCTTGCTATGATGGTTAGTCATAGACTTGTTCAAGATAATGATGGTAATTGGACTATTATGTCTAAAGAACAATATCATAGAGAAATGGATGAGAAAGCCTTGCTTAATGTTCTTAATGAAGAACAAGTTGCTGAATATAATAAGCTTAAAGAACGTATTCGTAATAACGAACAAGAACGTTTTGAATATAATACATTTAAAAAGACTATTGTTAATAGTTTTGCTTCTGCTCTTACTAACGAACAAAAAAGAGAATATATTAAAGAAAGAGAACGTTTGATTAAAGAAGCTGATAAAGACTTCAAAGAAAATCATAAAGATGTTTATAATCAATTTGAACTTACTAAAGACGGTTATGCTGAAATAAAATCAGATAGTCCTCTTACTTATAAAGAATATGCTAAGTTCGTTAATAAAGTTATTAATGTAAACAAAACTATTCATGGTGTTTATGATAAGAATGGTGCTGCTCTTCTTGAAACTAAATGGTTTGGTGGTATGGTAATGCAATTTCATAAACATCTTTATCCCGGTTTTAAGAAACGTTATCGTTGGAACGCTTATTATGATGAAAGTTTAGGTACTGTTCAAAAAGGTGCTTATAAATCTCTTATAGATTTTATTAGTATTCCGTTTGCTAATACAAGTGCTGAAATAGCAAGACTTAAAGAACAAGGAAATAAAACTACTGTTCTTCATGCTATTCAAACTTATTGCAAAAATCTTATAGATTTTGGAATACATATTAATCTTAATTATATGCTTGCTGCTGAAAGTGAACGCGCTAATATGAGAAGAGTTGCTTCTGATTTTATTTATACCGGAGCTGCTATTGTTATAGCAATTGCTTTAACTGCTCTTGCTGGTGGAGATGATGATAATGAAGAAGCTATTTGGTATAATCTTCTTATGTATCATGCCGACCGTCTTGCTTCTGAATCACAAGCTTATACACCATGGGGTTTTGTTGGTGAAGCTGATAAACTTTGGAGTAGTCCTGTTGCTGCAAGTACAGGTATTCAAGATACTCTTAAAGCTTTGTCTGTTGCTATTAGGGCTATTGGTGATGGCGAACTTCTTGAACAATATAAGACTGGTCGTTATGCTAATAGAACTAAATTAGAAGTATTCTTGACCAATAATACTCCTGTTCTTCGTGGTATTAAACGACTTCAAGATTTGCCTAATAATAATAGTTATTACAAACTTAATGAAAATCTTATGTCTGTTGTTCCTGTTAAAGAAATAGGAGAAAGTCTTAGATATTAAAAATGATTATATATAAGCTCTGTCTCTTATACACATCTCCGAGCCCACGAGACTACGCTGCATCTCGT
>ENA-OZFE01000474-OZFE01000474.1-human-gut-metagenome-genome-assembly--contig:-NODE-474-length-16508-cov-4.011305_pt1 | contig 16508 bp, 10 predicted proteins | sample MGYA00245077_ERZ653627 | MGnify/ENA primary metagenome ERZ653627 (study PRJEB26926, sample SAMN06165121) | human gut metagenome | biome: ENVO:00009003; feature: ENVO:2100002; material: ENVO:00002003...
GGCAGCGTCAGATGTGTATAAGAGACAGCTCTGTCCGTCCGCTGCGATCAATACTGCTCCTTCGCCTGCCATGGAAACCAGAACGTTCTGTGCGCCCTTTTCCCGCAGCTGTTTTGCATACGGAACAACCGACTCTCTTGTCTTTAATTCCACACCGAAAATCTCACCGAGCTCATGATTGTTCGGTTTGATGAGGAACGGGTGGTACGGCAGAACCTTCATCAGCAGATCACGGGTCGCGTCTACGACGATGCGGACGCCCTTGCCGTCGAGCATTTCCATAATTTTCTGATAGGCATCATCTGCCATGGATGACGGGATGCTGCCTGCGAGGAAGAGAACGTCGCCCTCGCCGAGTGCGGAAAGCTGTTTCATCAGCTCTTCCACTTTTTTCTCCGGGATTTCGGGTCCCTGTCCGTTGATCTCAGTTCCGTCAATGCTCTTTAATTTGACGTTGATGCGGGAATATCCTTCTTCCAGCCAGATGCAGCCGTTTTTAATTCCCATCTGGTCGAGCCGTCCGGCGATTTCTTTTCCGGTAAAGCCTGCCAGAAATCCGAGCGCTGTGCTCTCAATTCCAAGGTTTCCAAGTACGGTCGATACGTTGATTCCTTTTCCGCCCGGAAGCATCAGCTCGGAGCTTGTGCGGTTGGTAAGGCCGAGCTTGAAGTCTTCCACCGATACAATGTAGTCCAGAGACGGATTGAATGTCACTGTGTAAATCATATTTCCCTCCTGCTTTATTTTGATCGTGTTTGCTTTGATGAGCTTATTATATCGTCATATTCATTCAAAATCAATCATTAATATTTCATGAATTTTACCTTCTCTTTTTGTCGTATTTGCATAAGTTTAGAGCTTTATGACGGATTTCCCCGTTTTATCGCCCTGTTTTGACCGAGTTTGACTGATCGTCATCTTTTCTTCCTTGTCACGCATCGATCACTTTATTCTCTCCATTTCGGTCATTTTTTATCAGACACTTTCTTTCTGTTCTCATTTTTGTACTTTACTTTTTCCGGATTTAGTACTAAAGTGAAGAGAAATCAAAAAAAGAATTTCCAGAAGAGGTGATTTTATTTGAAACGATACTATATTCTTCACTATTTTGATCCCGCCAATGTGGGCAGTTTTCTGCTTGTCTCACTGCTCGGCCTGATTCTGGTGCTCGCCCTTGTGTTTCTGATTGCAAAATTGCAGATTCAGCGGCAGCTAAAAGAGGAGACAGAGGAAAAAGCGAAAAAAATACGCCGGAAGAAACACCAGCGCAGGCAGTATCAGGTTGTGGAAAGCTTTTATGAGCTGGTTTTCTCCGGCACTTCGATTCTTCTCTTCCTCTCCCTCTACTACATTATCGATGAGCGTCTGCCGCAGATTTCGATGTACTGGGAGAAATATCAGGATGTGGTGCTTCTTGTCTTTATCGTGCTCTCCGTCTTTCTGACGAGCTGGCTCGATGTGGTTCTGGTAAAGCTCACGCACCTTGACCCGGAGCAGAAGGCGTCGGTGCGGCTGATTTCGGTCTTCTATATTGTACTGATTCTTCTGTACATCCGCTTTATCTACGAGGACACGAATTACGACGGCCTGATTCTCTATTTCCTGACACTGACGGTCGGCCGTTTCCTGTATTTCGACTTTACGGTCAAGAGTTTTCTTGAAACGATGCGGGGCGTGTTGGAAAATCTACCGCTTCTTGTCATCATGAGCGCCTACTCCGGTTTCGTGTGCTGGTATGGGTTCCATGTCGGCTTTCTGCTGAAATCAAATGGTGTCATTTTGAGCACCTTTCTTGCCCATCTGTTTATGGACTGCTCGATCTTTCTGCTCCACAAGACAGGAATTTTAAAGCATGTGATACGAAAAATTTAAAACCGGCATTTTTTTACCAGCCATATATCAAAAGCTCTGCAGATCAGAATTTTGCATTTTCTGTTCTGCAGAGCTTTTCTTATTTAACATTCTTTTTTACATGCCAAACAGCAGTGCAAAGCCATGTACGACAAAAGCTGCCAGCCAGGCGATCACACACTGTGAAACGACAACACCGGCTGCCCATCTGCCGCCAAGCTCCCGCTTGATGGAAGCGACTGCCGCCACACACGGCGTATAGAGGAGGCAGAAAACCAGAAGGCTTAATGCGGAAACCGGTGTCAGGATTTCGATCAGCTGCGCGGTCGTGCCGAACAGTACGGAAAGTGTGGAGACGACACTCTCCTTTGCCATAAATCCGGTTAGAAGGGCGGTCGATACTCTCCAGTCTCCAAATCCAAGCGGCCGAAAAACCGGGGCGAGACGGCCGGAGACAACGGCGAGAATGCTGTCCTTGGAGTCCTCCACGACATTGAGATGCGTTCCAAAGGTCTGTAAAAACCAGATCACAATCGTGGCAACAAAAATGACGGTGAATGCCCGCTGCAGGAAGTCTTTTGCCTTATCCCACAAAAGCTGTCCGACATTTTTTGCCCCCGGCATGCGGTAATTTGGAAGCTCCATGACAAACGGAACGGCTTCTCCCTGGAATAAAGTTCCCTGCATCAGCATCGCCATCAGGACAGCCATGAAGATACCACCGAAATACAGAAGAACCATCACAAGGGCACTGTATTTCGGGAAGAATGCGGCGGTAAAGAACGCGTAAATCGGAAGTTTTGCCGAACAGCTCATAAACGGAGTTAATAGGATCGTCATTTTCCGGTCACGCTCGGAAGGCAGGGTGCGGCTCGCCATGACGCCCGGCACGGTACAGCCAAAACCGACCAGCATCGGCACGATACTGCGGCCGGAGAGGCCGATTTTCCGGAGCAGCTTATCCATCACAAATGCCACGAGCGCCATATAGCCGCTGTCTTCCAGAATGGACAGGAAGAAAAACAGGGTGACGATGATCGGAAGGAAGCTTAAGACACTTCCGACGCCGTTAAAAATACCGTCAATCACAAGGGAATGAAGCACCGGATTGACGCCCCATGCTTTCATGGCGCTGTCCACGAGCTCGGTCAGTTTTCCGATCAGAACCTCCAGCACACTCTGCAGCGATGCTCCGATCACATGGAAGGTCAGGAAAAAGACAGCCGCCATAATCCCAGCAAAACATGGCAGAGCCGTATATTTTCCGGTCAGCACACGGTCAATTTCTGTGCTCCGCACATGCTCGCGGCTCTCTTTTGGTTTTACCACGGTCTCACGGCAGACTTTTTCAATAAAATTAAAACGCATATCCGCAATCGCCGCCGCGCGGTCCAGGCCGCGCTCCGTCTCCATCTGACAGACGATATGCTCGAGCATCTCTTTCTCGTTTTCATCGAGGGCCAGCTGCTCCAGGATCAGCGCATCGCCCTCTGCCAGCTTGCTCGCCGCAAACCGCACCGGAATATCCGCCCTTGCGGCGTGATCCTCGATCAGATGCATGATCGCATGCAACGCACGGTGGACGGCACCGCCGTGGTCATTCGCCTCACAGAAGTCCTTTCTGCCCGGTTTTTCCTGGTATTTGGCCACATGGACAGCATGGGCAACCAGTTCCTCGATTCCCTCGTTTTTTGCAGCGGAAATCGGGATAACCGGGATGCCAAGTCTCTCTTCCATCTGGTTCACGAGCACAGAACCGCCGTTTTCGCGTACCTCATCCATCATGTTGAGGGCCAGTACCATCGGAACGTCGAGTTCCATCAGCTGCATCGTCAGATACAGGTTTCGTTCGATATTTGTCGCATCTACAATATTGATGATGCCGCGCGGATGCTCGTTCAGAACGAAATTCCGGGTGACGATCTCTTCGCTTGAATACGGCGACATCGAATAAATGCCGGGAAGATCGGTGACCAGCGTGTTTTTCTGGCCGCGGATTTCACCGTCCTTCCGGTCTACGGTCACGCCGGGGAAGTTTCCGACGTGCTGGTTGGATCCCGTTAATTGGTTGAACAGGGTGGTCTTACCGCAGTTCTGGTTTCCGGCCAGCGCAAAGGACAACAGCTCTCCTTCCGGCAGCGGATGCTCCTCTGCCTTATTGTGGTACTTTCCGCCCTCTCCAAAGCCGGGATGCGGAATTGCTTTCGCATCCGGCTGCTCTTTTTCTTTTACAGCGTCCCGCATCTCATCAATGGCAATCCGTCCGGCATCGGCGAGGCGGAGTGTCAGTTCATAGCTGTGAATCCGCACTTCCACAGGGTCTCCCATCGGTGCATACTTTACCATCGTCACTTCCGCCCCAGGAATGATTCCCATATCGAGGAAGTGCTGCCGCAGCGCGCCCTCTCCTCCTACCGTGCGGACGGTCGCTGTTTTGCCGATCGGCAGTTCTTTCAGTGTCATATATTTCACTCCTTATTGATTCTCATTATCAATAGTAAGTATATGACACGATTCGACTGCGGTCAAGCAATTGTCATTATTTCTCTTTTTGTTTTTCTTCGAGCTTCTTCTGTACACTCGGAAACAGCTCCAGATCCGTGTGTGGGATTGCCTGGGCCGCTTTCATCATAGAGATGAAAGCGGCGACCTGGCCGAACTGGATGTAGACCATCTCGTCCAGAATGCGGTCAATATCGTCGATGCAGGTCCGATCCAGCAGGATTTTTTCTGCTCCCGCAAGCGACGTATTTCCGGCGCAGATCAGGCGGCTGCGGTCCATATCCGGGTACATGCCGATCGTGATGGCGGATTCCTTTGATACGTGCTTTCCAAATGCACCAGCCGCGTAAAACCGGTCAATTTCTTCCATGGAAATGCCGGATTCACGCATCATATACTCAACCATCGTGTAGGCCGCTGACTTTGTACGAAGGAATTCGGCGATATCACTCTGATAGAAGCACAGCTCTTCACTATATTCAACGCACCACTCTCCCGTCTCCGGATCTTCCTTGATCTTTTCGGACCGCTCCGGCTGCAGGGTGCCGAACAGGTTGATCCATCCATTTAGGAATAATTCCGCGAGCAGATCGATAATGCCGGAACCGCAGATGCCCTTTGGCTTACCCTCTCCGATTACATGGCACTGGATTTTCCCGTCTTCTATTTTTACCGTATCAACAGCGCCTTCTGCCGCTCGCATGCCGGTTTTGACCACGCCGCCCTCGAGCGCCGGACCGGCAGCGCCTGCGCCGCAGAGCAGAAATTCCCGGTTTCCGACGACAAGCTCGCCGTTCGTTCCGATATCAAAAAAGACGCTGATCGTTTCTTTTTTATAGAGTTCCGTTGCGATCATACCGCTTAATATATCACCGCCCAGGTAATTGGATTTTCCCGGCACGCAGTAGACACATCCCTTCATGGGAAATCCCATCTCTTTCGCCGGAAGGAATCCGACGCGGTCCGCGCGCACGGCGTACGGGGATGAAAAGACGCAGAACGGATCCAGTCCCAGCAGGAAATGAATCATCGTTGTGTTGCCGGATACGACCATTGAGAGAACATCCGACGGCACAATTCCTGTCTTTTGGCGAAGTTTTTCAAAGAGCAGTGTAAATGTCTCCATCGTACACGCACGGATGTCCTGCAGTACCTCCGGTTTATCCTTACAGGCAAAGATTCTCGTCAGAATATCGGTTCCATAGGCAGTCTGGCGGTTGTATTCGCTCTCCTCGGCAAGCACGGTACCGTCGCTGCAGTTTACCAGGCGCACAACGACGGTCGTACTTCCAAGATCAGCGGCATAACCGTAATGCTCTGCTGCTGTATCGCCCGCTTCCAGATCAACCGCCTGCCAGATGCTTCCATTCCATGCGAGGGAAACCGTTATGTTATAGTCTGCCTCATCGCAGATGGGATACAGTTTCTGCAGCGCTGGAAGGGTAAATGATGCGGTGATTCCTTTCTCTTTTAATGCATCCAGTATCCGCATCTGGCTGGAGCGGGCGTCCTCCTCCGTCGGCGGGACCAACTCCAGATACTGTTTCTGTGTTATTCCTCTATTCATTATTACTTCCTCATTTCCTGATCATTTTTCTGTTTCTTATTGTAGCACTTTTCTCTTTTCCAGAGAACTTATTTTTTTCACATTTTTACTACATTTCCATCACAGATTCCCATTATACTGCAAAGCATAGAAACAAAAAAAGGAAGCAAACAAAACCGGAAGCCGGTTCCGGAACACAGTTTAAAATACAGATACCAGAAAGGAAGTATTTATTATGATGGACTACAGAAACAACTACAATAACGAAAACGAAACCAATAATGAGAACATGATGGCAGCAGAGCAGAACAGCTTCAACGGAAAGAAACCTTCTTCCAAAAATAAAAAAGCTGCTAAGCTTGCAAAGAAAATCGGAGCCATCGCCTTAAGCGCAGTTCTGTTCGGCGGTGTTGCCGGCGGTACCTTCCAGGCAGTCAACCACTTTGCCGGAAGCACGACAGCCACTGCAACAACAACCACTGCACAGCAGACGACTTCCAACAGCAGCCTCTTAAAAGCCGCTGCCACATCCTCAAGCTCCACTTCCACCGGAACGATGGATGTTTCCACGATTGCGAAAAACGCAATGCCGTCGATCGTCTCCATCACAAACCAGTCCGTACAGGAAGTACAGAACTACTTCAGCATGTTCGGTTACGGTGCCCAGACTCCGCAGACCGAGGAGACCACAAGCTGCGGTTCCGGTATCATCATCGGAAAGAATGACACCGAGCTTCTGATCGTCACCAATAACCATGTAGTAGAAGATGCCGATACTCTTTCTGTCAGTTTTGTAAACAATCAGGTCTGCAAGGCAAATATCAAAGGTACCGATGCCGATAACGATCTTGCCGTCATCGCCGTTCCGCTCTCCGAGATCCCGGATGACACGATGAGCAGCATCGCTGTTGCCACGATGGGCGATTCTGATTCCGTTGAGGTCGGCGAGCAGGTCGTTGCGATCGGCAACGCACTCGGCTACGGCCAGTCCGTTACGACCGGTATCATCAGTGCTGCAAACCGTGTGATCGACAGCGATTCCTCTTCTGACGGAAGCTCCGATGGAACAACGGCAGATACTTCTTCCACCGATACAACCGGAAAGACCTACTTACAGACCGATGCAGCCATCAACCCTGGCAACAGCGGCGGCGCTCTTCTGAACATGAACGGAGAGGTCATCGGTATCAACTCCGCAAAACTTGCTTCTACAGAGGTAGAGGGCATGGGCTATGCAATCCCGATCTCCCGTGTTTCCGATATTATTGAAAATCTGATGAATGAGCAGACCAGAACAAAGGTTGCCGCAGAAGATCAGGGAACGATCGGCATCAAATGCCTCGATGTCAGCAGCCAGATCCAGCAGGCATACAATATGCCGGCCGGCATCTATATCTCCGAAGTAACCTCCGGCGGTGCCGCTGAAAATGCAGGTCTGAAATCCGGATACGTTCTGACCAGCTTTGACGGACATTCCATCACCTCTACCAGCGAGCTGAAATCCCTGCTGCAGTATTACTCTGCCGGCGAAACCGTCGAGGTGGAAGTACAGGTTCCAGACAACGGATCCTATGAGACAAAGACCTTCTCCCTGACCCTCGGAACGAGCACCAGCTCTTCAGATGATCAGCAGAGCGATTCCCAGCAGAATGCGGGTTCATCCCGCTCTGCAGAGGAAGGAAATACCCTGACCTCCGCTACTCCTTCGATCTGACTGCCCGCTCTCCCGTGAAAGAAATCCATAAATAAAAAACATCATAAGCATGAAAGAAAGGCCCCGAAACATAACTCCAATGTTTCGGGGCCTTTCTCCTATTCTCTTAATCCATTTCTTATTTTTCTGCTCCTGCAACTGCCTCGCGGGCTGCTTTCTCTTCCGGATCTTCATCCAGAATGGAGAATGCAATATTGGTTGCATGGTCCGCGACACGCTCGAGTCCGGATACAAGATCGGAGAAGATCATGCCGGCTTCCGGCGTACATTCGTTGCGGGTCAGACGCTCTACATGCTTCTGCTGCAGATCCCGCTCCTCCTGATCAATGGAATTTTCAATATCAATGATCTCCTGCAGGTGCTGCAGATCATTCTTTGCAAACATTTCGATCGACTCATCGAGAATTTTTAATACCATATCCAGCATCTCGGAAAGATCCAGTTCGCCCTGTTTGCTGAAGGTCACATTGTCATTCGTCATCTGCACAGCAGAATCTGCGACATTCTCGGCATGATCACCAATCCGCTCGATATCATTGACCACATGGAACAGCGCACCGATGCGCATAACGTCTGATGTCGGCAGCGATGCCTGATTTAAGTGAACCAGATAGTTCGTAATCTCTTTGTTCAGGAAATTAATATTTTCCTCGACACGGTAGACCTCGTCGATTTCTTTCTGATCGCGGGTCACCAGCGTATTCATCGCGCGAATCAGGTTGGTCTCTGCCATCTGTGCCATACGCTCCATCTCACGGACAACCTGCAGAACTGCAGTCGTCGGGGACATCGCATGTTTCGAGCTGATGTAGGCAAGCTCGAACTTTTTGTCTTCCTCGTCATTTCCGCGGATGATAAAGTACGTTGCCTTCACCAGAAGCGGGGTAAACGGCAGCATCAGGAGTACCTGGCATACTTTGATGATCGAGTTTGCATTTGCGATCATACGGCCTGCTTCGTTTCCGGAAATACCCATAAAGAAGTCAACTACCTGATTTCCAAACAGCAGGAAAATAATGGAGCAGACAATCGTTCCGGAAATGTTGAACAACAGGTGGACACATGCCGCACGTTTTGCATCTTTTTTGCAGCCGAAGCTGGCAAGAATAGCGGACATCGTACATCCGATGTTGCATCCAAGCATCATAAACAGACAGATCGGAAGTCCCATCAGGCCCTCTCTTGCAAGAAGCATGATGATTCCGACCGTTGCAGAGTTACTCTGCAGAATCGCGGTAGCCACCCAGCCGACTAAGAATGCAAGAAACGGATTCGTCAGGGATCCGAGGGCGTTGACGACTGCCGGGATCTCTTTTGCTTCGTTCAGGGCTCCTGAGATACCGGAGATACCCATAAACAGAATACCAAATCCCAAGATAACCTCGCCGAGACGGCTGATCGTCAGATTGTTCTTTACGAACATAACCATCAGAACACCGATGATGACAAACAGTGGCGCGATATCCGCAAGGTCAAACGCAATCAGCTGTCCGGTAACTGTCGTACCGATGTTTGCTCCGAGGATAATTCCAGGAGCCTGTGCCAGTTTCATCAGACCGGAGTTTACGAAGCTGACCACCATAACGGTTGTAGCGTTGGAGGACTGAATCAGCGCGGTAAAGAAAATACCGACCAGAAGACCGATCACACGGTTCTTCGTAAATACCTCCAGAATGCTTCTCATCTTGGATCCGGCAACCTTCTGCAGTCCTTCACTCATCAGCTTCATTCCATATAAGAAGAAGCCCAGACCGCCCATCAAAGACACTATTACACTCATATTCTTTTTTCTTCCTTGTCTTTTTCTGATGTCTTTTCAAAATCCCTGTCAAAGTATTTTCGTGTTTTGGTCTCAATATTTTACATTTACTTAACGCAGATTTTACAAGACACCTTTTTTATCATAAAAGAAATCATGACATTTGTCTATAGAAAAATTAAAAATTTCGACAAGAAATTTTCAGATTCTTTTCGTTTCTTTCTTGCATTCTACTTGATAATATTGTAACATTTAGGATGTTTCCATATTATGAGGCGACATTTCCGCCTACAAAATTCAAAAGGAGAGAAAACTATGGAAAAGTTTAGCAAGCTGATGGAAAACACATTCAAGCTGCGGGAAAATGGAACAACGGTCAAAACCGAGATCATCGCCGGTGTCACCACGTTCATGACGATGGCATACATTCTTGCCGTCAACCCGAACATCCTTTCCTCCACCGGCATGGACCACGGCGCTGTCTTTACCGCAACGGCTCTGGCAGCCTTCCTTGGCACCCTGCTCATGGCACTTTTCGCCAATTATCCATTCGCTCTGGCACCTGGAATGGGCCTCAACGCCTATTTCGCCTACACCGTTGTTCTCGGCTACGGATATAGCTGGCAGGCAGCCCTGACCGCCGTTTTTGCAGAAGGTATCATCTTTATTGTACTTTCTCTGACCAACGTCCGTGAGGCGATCTTCAACTCCATTCCAGTCAGCCTGAAATCTGCAGTCAGCGTCGGCATCGGTCTGTTCATCGCATTCATCGGACTTCAGAATGCAAAAATTGTACTGCCGAACTCTTCAACCGTGGCAGGCCTCTATTCCCTGTCTTCCTACAATGCCAACCTGCAGTCTGCAGCCACATTAAACGGAACAGAGTATGTGGCAGGAACGTTTAATGATGTCGGAATCACCGTTCTGCTCGCAGTCATCGGTGTTATCCTCACCGCCGTTCTTGTCGTACGCAATGTAAAAGGAAACATCCTCTGGGGAATTCTTGCAACCTGGATCCTCGGCATGATCTGCCAGGCATGCGGTCTCTACGTTCCAAACCCGGCAAACGGCTTCTACAGCCTGTTCCCGGATTTTTCCAACGGACTTTCCATTCCAAGCCTTGCCCCGATTTTCGGAAAACTGGATTTCTCCATTCTGAAAACAGGCGAGTTCTTCGTGATCATGTTTGCATTCCTGTTTGTCGATATGTTTGATACCATCGGAACTCTGATCGGTGTATCTTCCAAGGCAAACATGCTCGACAAAAACGGAAAACTTCCGCGCATCAAGGGTGCGCTGATGGCAGATGCTGTTGCTACCTGCGCAGGTGCTGTTCTTGGTACTTCTACCACAACGACTTTCGTTGAGAGTGCTTCCGGCGTTTCCGAAGGCGGCCGTACCGGTCTTACCGCTGTTACCACTGCAATCCTCTTCGGCCTCGCTCTGTTCCTCTCCCCGATCTTCCTTGCCATCCCGTCCTTTGCAACGGCTCCGGCACTGATCGTGGTAGGCTTCTACATGCTGACCAACGTAGTCAACATTGATTTCAGCGATCTTTCCGAGGCGATTCCGTGCTACATCTGCATCGGAGCTATGCCGTTCTTCTACAGTATTTCCGAAGGTATTGCCATGGGAGTTATCTCCTACGTTGCAATCCAGATCCTGAGCGGAAAAGCAAAAGAAAAAAAGATCAGCGTGATCATGTACATCCTGGCTGTTCTGTTTATCTTAAAATACCTTCTTCTGTAATGGCTTTTTAACGATACAGAACCGCATAAAAAGGCTCCTGTCCCACAGATTTTATTCTGTGAAACAGGAGCTCTTTTTATGCTCTGAATCAAAAATTTTTATTCTGCCAGGGTCCGGTAAAAGCAGGTGCGGTTTCCGGTGTGGCACGCTGCGCCGACCTGTTCTACTTTGGCAAGGATTGTATCGTTGTCGCAGTCGATCAGAAGCTGTTTTACATACTGCACATGGCCGGAGCTCAGTCCCTTCGTCCAGAGCTCATTGCGGCTTCTGCTCCAGTACGTCATTTTTCCAAGGCGCAGTGTCGTCTCAAACGCTTCTTCATTCATGTAGGCGAGCATCAGCACTTCGTCATTTTCCGCATCCTGTACAACAACCGGAACCATGCCGTCGCTGTTTGTCTTAAAATCCGCCCAGGTAAAATCACATTTTAATGCTTGTTTCATCTCTTGTTCTCCTCTTTTTCTGCTCTTACAGGCTGCCCTTGGTCGAGAGCACGCCGGCAATTCTCGGATCGAAGGAAGTTGCCTCATCGAGTGCCTTCGCAAATGCTTTGAACATCGCCTCGATGATGTGGTGGTTATTTCCGCCGTCAAGCACTTTGATATGCAGATTCATCTGCGCCGCATAGGAAACGGCGTAAAAGAATTCTTTTACCATCTCGGTCTCCATCTCTCCTACTTTCTCCCTCGTAAATTCTGCCTGGAAAGAGAGATACGGTCTGCCGCAGAGGTCAACGGCCGAGAGCACCAGTGTCTCGTCCATCGGAAGGATTCTGTCGCCGTAGCGGCGGATGCCCTGTTTGTCGCCGACTGCCTCGCGGATTGCAGTTCCGAGCACGATACCGGTGTCCTCGATCGTGTGGTGGCCGTCTACATCAAGATCTCCGTCTACAGAAACGGAAAGGTCGAAAAGACCGTGGCGGGCAAAGCCGTCGAGCATATGGTCAAAAAAGCCGATGCCGGTGTGGATGTCGCTCTTTCCCGTTCCATCCAGATTTAATGTCATGCGGATCTTTGTTTCTTTTGTCACGCGTTCTACGCTGGCTGTTCTGTTCTCCACTTACTCTTCCCCCTCAAAACGGACGGCAATCGAATTGGCGTGTGCCGTCAAGCTCTCTGATTTTGCAAAGCTCTCGATATCCTCGTGGATCTCGGAAAGGGCTTCTCTGGAATAATAGATGATGCTGGATTTCTTCACGAAATCGTCTACGGACAGCGGTGAGAAGAATTTTGCGGTTCCGTTCGTCGGCAGGATATGGTTCGGGCCGGCAAAATAGTCACCGAGAGGCTCGCTGGAGTTCTCGCCGAGGAAAATAGCACCGGCGTTATGTACCTTCATCATATCCTCAAACGGGTTCTTCGTCACGATCTCGAGGTGCTCCGGTGCAATGGCATCTACGGTGTCGATCGCTTCCTGATGCGAATCGGTGACAAGGATGTAGCCGAAGTTGTCCAGTGATTTGGAGATGATGTCGCTTCTGGAGAGGACTTTTAAGAAACCGTCTACCTCTTCACTTACCTTCTCTGCCAGTTCCTGGGAGGTGGTAATGAGGATCGCACTTGCAAGCTCATCATGCTCAGCCTGGCTTAAGAGATCGGCTGCCACGAACCGCGGATTTGCAGTTTCATCAGCAAGGACAAGAATCTCACTTGGGCCTGCGATGGAGTCGATGCTGACATTTCCGTATACGGCTTTCTTTGCAAGGGCAACGTAGATGTTTCCAGGTCCTACGATTTTATCGACTTTCGGAATGCTCTCGGTTCCGTAAGCAAGGGCTGCAATTGCCTGTGCACCGCCGATTTTAAAGACGCGGTCCGCACCGGCTTCTTTTGCTGCCGCAAGGACAACCGGGTTGACTTTTCCGTCTCTGCCGCACGGCGTTGTCATGCAGATTTCTTTGACTCCTGCCACTTTTGCCGGAAGAATGTTCATCAGAACGGAGGACGGATACGCTGCCTTTCCTCCCGGAACGTATACGCCGACACGGTTCAGGGCAGTCAGCTTCTGGCCAAGCATCGTTCCGTTCTCGGTGGAGGCGAACCAGCTGTTCTGTTTCTGTTTTTCGTGGAACTCACGGATATTTTTCATGGATCTGCGGATGACACCGATCAGCTCTGGATCTACGATGTTGTACGCTTCATCAATCTCTTCCTGTGTTACTTCTACGGTAGAAGCATCGAGTACCGCGTGGTCGAATTTCTCGGTATATTCGAAAACGGCTGCGTCTTTTCTTGTTTTTACATTCTCAATGATCTCCTGCACGGAAGCCTCGTACGTTCCGTACTGTGTCGGGCTTCGTTTCAGCATATTCTCCAGAATATTTTCTGTGGTCTCTTTTGTCAGTTTTACGATTCTCATACCAGTGCTCCTTTCAGATCCTGAATTAATTTGGTAATTCTCTCATTTTCCATCCGCATGCTCACCTGGTTGACAACCATGCGCGCAGACAGCGGGCAGACCTCCTCGAGAACGGTCAGGCCGTTTTCCCGTAAAGTGCTTCCTGTCTCTACAATATCCACAATCACTTCGGAAAGTCCGACAATCGGTGCCAGCTCGATCGAGCCGTTCAGCTTGATCATCTCAACGGTCTGGTGCTTGCGGTTGTAGAAGTAATCCTTGGCAATGTTTGGGTACTTCGTTGCCACACGGATCTGCTGGTTGTGCTGCAGCAGCTCACGCGCGGATTCCGGTCCGCAGACACACATGCGGCACTTGCCGTAGCCAAGGTCCAATACCTCGTAGAGGCGTCTTCCTTCCTCCAGAATCGTGTCCTTTCCAACGATTCCGATATCCGCTGCGCCGTACTCCACATAGGTCGGCACATCCGGACCTTTGGCGAGGAAGAAACGAAGCTTATGCTCTTCGTCCGTGAAAATCAGCTTTCTCGTATCTTTATTTTTCATTTCATCGCAGGTGATGCCGACTTTTTCCAGCAGCTCCAGCGTCTGGTATGCCAGGCGTCCCTTTGTCAGTGCAATGGTCAAATATCTCATCTTTTTCGTACCCTTCCTCTCCTACAGCTCCACCGGCTGTACTTCTCCTGTCGACAAATCGATGGCAAGCACCGAATCGCTCTTCTGAATATAGACAATGCCGCCGAACTGGTTCTTTCTGCCGTATTCTTCATAATCTGCAAGAACCTTGTCCCTTGCAAAGCAGACCAGCGCGACATCCATGCCCTTGCTTCTGTGCTCATTGGCAAGTTTTACGGCCAGCGGCTGAAGGAAATCCGGGTAGAGCAGCATCGTTTTCGTATTGGCAATCGGAAGAGAAATTTTCTGGCGCTCCAGTGCATTCATCAGAGATTCCATGACAGTACAGAATCCGATCGCCGGCGCTTTCTTTCCGAAGTGCTGCAGCAGTGCATCGTAGCGGCCGCCTTTTACGATCGGCTCGCCGGTGCCGTAGGTGTAGGCCTGGAAAATAATACCGGTGTAGTAATGGAATTTGCTTAAAAGACCGAGATCGAAGAAGACGTATTTTTCATAGCCGTAATCTTTAACGATCTCATAGATCGTAGCCAGACGATCGAGTGCCTCTCTTGCCGCCGGATTTCTTGTAAGGCCTTTTGCCTTTTCGAGAATCTCTGCATTTCCGAACAGCTGCGGAACATCACAGAGTGCTTCAAACAGATCACTTCGAAGGTTCTGTTTTGCCAGCAGCTCCTCGGCGCCAAAATGATTTTTAATGGAAATCAGTTCTTTTAATTCGTTCAGAACATCCTCGGAGAGAGCAGCTTCCTCGGCGAGCGCCTGGAAGAAACCTACGTGGCCGATGCTGATCTGGAAATCGGTAAGACCGGCATCCAGCATAACTTTTACGGTCATCGCAATGATCTCTGCGTCTGCCATTGCGGAATCATCGTTTAAGAGCTCGACGCCCATCTGGGTGGACTCTTTTAAGCGGCCCTGATAACTGCTGCTGTTGACGAAGCTGCTTCCTCTGTAGCAAAGGCGGATCGGCATCGTCTCTTCCATGAAATACATGGAGGCTGCGCGTGCAATCGACGGGGTAAAGTCCGGACGGAGCACAAGGGTGTTGCCGTCGCGGTCAAAGAATTTGTAGAGCTCGCGGGACGGTGTTGTTCCCACTTCTCTTCCGAATACATCAAAAAACTCGAACGTCGGTGTTTCAATATCCTGATATCCAAACGCATGAAATACCTGCTCAATCTGATTCTCCAGGTATAATTTTTTCGTACATTCCTGATTGTAGACATCCCGGACGCCTTCCGGGGTATGAATTAATCGATCCATGTTTTGTTGTCCTCACTTTTTCACTTTAGTTCGCTACCATATTACCATATTAAATTTAAAACTATGGTTAGTATATCGGAAAACATTTTCCCTGTCAACCCAAAATTTTAATCCACTTTCGAATCCCGTATCTCCAGATCCTTCTGGATTCCGTTCAGGTACGGGACGAGAACGCTGCTTCCCGTTCTGGGAAGGAAGAATGACGTTTCAAGCTCAGTGTAGGAAAAATGCTTCTTTCCGCCGTTCTGTCCGCGGTCCCAGAAGGTTTTCATCGTCTCATACCGCAGGTAATAATATTCGTCCCGCGCCGTAAAATACAGCAGCAGGAAGGAAATCCCCCCCTGCTGCTCGAAATCTTTCATAAACGTGACCTGGTGCTCGTGGATGTTTGCGAGCGGAAAGGAATCCGTTTTGCACTCTTTGGCATCGAAGCAGACGGGAATGCCCTGTACAGCGCCGATGTAATCAACGGTACTCTTCTTTTCAAAATAAGCCAGCGTGATGTGTCTGCTCTCCTTATCTATTTTGATCGGGGTGATCGGCGTCGGCACCTTCTGGATCAGTGCCAGATGCTTGTCACGGTACTGCTCGTTTGTGCGGTTAATCATTTCCTCCAGCGTTGATCCGCGGAGTCCCCTCGATGTCCATGCCATAATTCCTGTCCTCGTCTTCGTTCTGTTCTTATTCAATCAGAGAAATCTTGTTCAGCGGCCAGTAGCGCAGAAAGGCCTTGCCGATGATCTTGTCTTTCTCTACGTACGGATTCAGCCAGTAGCGGGAATCCTTTGATACGTTCCGGTTGTCGCCGAGCATAAAGTAGCAGCCCTCCGGCACCTCATACGGTCCGAAATCACCGACCGGTGTTTCCGGGCAGAAATCATCGCGCAGCGGCTCGGTGGAATCGTTGATATACACCTTTCCGTCGCGGATCGTAACCGTCTCTCCCGGCAGTCCGATGACGCGCTTGATAAACTTCTGCTTCTCGTCGTCCGGATAATAGAAAATAACGATGTCATACCGCTGCGGATCGCTCTTTACATAAGCAAGGCGGTTACCGAAGATCTGGTCTCCGGTCATAATCGTGTTTTCCATGGAAGGAGACGGGATTCTTGCGTTGATGACAATGACCTG
>ENA-OZFE01000484-OZFE01000484.1-human-gut-metagenome-genome-assembly--contig:-NODE-484-length-16324-cov-6.934907_pt1 | contig 16324 bp, 16 predicted proteins | sample MGYA00245077_ERZ653627 | MGnify/ENA primary metagenome ERZ653627 (study PRJEB26926, sample SAMN06165121) | human gut metagenome | biome: ENVO:00009003; feature: ENVO:2100002; material: ENVO:00002003...
GCTTCGTCGGCAGCGTCAGATGTGTATAAGAGACAGATCCTGACACATTAGAAATACTTGGATTTGCACCTATATATGATTCCGGTAATTCTATGTTCTATAATATTCCATACGAGCATCTTGGTTCAATTCGTATTGATGAGATAAAGACACATTCTTTTATTTCTAAAGAAGTACGGCTTCTATCATATGTAAAGGATAGAAATATTGTAAATATTGATAAAGCAGAAATGGATTTTAGTTTGTATAAAAAAGATTTAATCGAACGTTATATGCGTATCCCAAGGCTACAAGCATTATATGAAAAGAAACTCACAAAGCTGAGAGCATTCCAAAATGGTAAAGACATATGGAAAACAGATAAATATTAAGTATTTCATTCCTCTTCTATTGAAATAAATAATCACAAGGAGGCATACATTATGTCAAGAAGAGGAACCAACATCAGAAAGAGAGCCGACGGACGCTGGGAGGGGCGCTACTACATAGTAGACACAGCCGGCAGTAAAAAATGCAAATCGGTATACGGCCACAGCTATAAGGAAGTAACAGAAAGGCTGCTTACAGCAAAAGCTGCTTCACTTAATCAAACAGCAGTCCCAAAGCAGTCCGCTATCACCGTAAAAGAAGTCGCTGAGAAATGGCTTAAAAGTATAGCAACAAACCGGAAGTGCTCTACCATTCAAAAGTATTCTACTATATACAATAAATATATCAAACCGAACTGGGGAGAAAGTGTCATAGATCAGTTAAATCAGAATGAAATACTCAAGCTACTGCCTGAGACAGCCGGTGAGAGCGTTACAAAGAGCATACTTTGTATATTCAATTCTATCCTTGCATATGGAACTGCCACATATGGCACCGGAGAAATTCATCTGTCGTACAGGGTAAAACGTTCATCCGTCACATCCTCAAACAACATAAATACAATCAATACAACAGACCAGCAAAAGCTAACCGAGTATCTTCTAACCGAGCTTGATATCTATAAGCTCGGTATTTTATTGTGCCTTTTTATGGGGCTGCGTTTAGGAGAAATTTGTGCCTTGAAATGGGAAGATATCGACATGATTAGTCGCACTCTGCATGTCAATCGCACAGTGCAGAGACTTCCGGTAGATACGGTACACACATCCGGTTCATCACAAAATAACCACACTGCCACGAGAAAGACTTCTTTATATATAGATTCACCAAAGACTTCAAATTCACTTCGTGAGATTCCTATCCCGGACTTTATATATGACAAGCTGTCAGATTATTATAACACTTCAATGAAAGGTGACTCTTATTTTCTAAAGAAAAATCAGCCTATGGATCCCCGCACTTATCAGAATAGATTTCATATCTATATAAGAGAAGCAGGTATCGGGAATACTCACTTTCATGCATTGCGCCACACCTTTGCCACAAACTGTATCAGCAGTGGGGCTGACGCTAAGAGTGTAAGTGAGATTCTTGGACATTCCAATGTAAATATTACATTGAATCGCTATGTGCATCCAAATCTGGAGACCAAGCGCTCTGCAATCAATTCTATAGTTATCCCATAAATGGTCAGAAAAATGGTCATATTTATATAAAATGCTTATTTTATACATAAGGGAGGTTGGATTTCGCAGATTGTAATAATCTGCGAAATCCAACCTCCCTTTTAATGTAGTGTTTCACCCGGAGGCAGCAAATGAGCATACATCTTTACAAGCACAACGAAGATGCATACAGAGCAGTCGAGACCATGCTGGAGGAAAAGCAGATGGCAGCCGTCATCCATCCGACCGGCACGGGCAAGTCGATGATAGCCTTCAAGCTCGTGGAGCAGCATCCGCACAAGCACTTTCTATGGTTATCGCCAAGTGAGTACATCTACAAGACACAGCTTGAGAACATAGACACACAGTTCTCAAACATAGAATACATGTCATACAGCAGACTCATGAAGCATGAGGACAGCATAGACACCCTGCACCCTGACTATATCATACTCGATGAGTTCCACCGCTGTGGAGCCGCAGAGTGGGGCAAGAGTGTAAGAAAGCTTCTGGAAGCATATCCGAAGGCAAAGCGCCTGGGACTCTCAGCGACAAACATACGCTATCTGGACAACCAGCGCAATATGGCAGAGGAGCTCTTTGAGGGCAACATAGCCTCAGAGATGACACTCGGAGAAGCAATCGTGAGGGAAATACTTCCGGAGCCTAAATATGTCATAGCCATGTATTCATACAAGAAAGAGCTTGAACAACTGAAAAAACGAATCGAGGGCTTATCAAACCCGGGACTTGTATCGGAAAACGAAAAACTTTTAGAGCAGCTAAAGCGTGCACTCGAGCAGGCAGACGGTCTCACAGAGGTCTTTGCCAGACAGATGACAAAGCCTGATGGCAAATACATAGTATTCTGCTCGGGCAGGGAGCATATGGATGAGATGAAGGCGCAGGCGGCCGACTGGTTTAGCAAGGTGGACAAAAAGCCACACATATACACAGCGTATTACAACGATGCGTCGACCAGCAAAGCCTTTGACGAATTCAAAAAGGACACAGGAAGCCATTTAAAGCTCCTCTACTGCATAGACATGCTGAACGAGGGCATACATGTGGACGATGTGGACTGAGTAATACTGCTTCGCCCTACGGTGTCACCAATCATCTATCTACAGCAGATAGGCAGAGCCCTGTCAGCAGGAAGCAAAAACCAGCCGGTCATATTTGACCTGGTCAACAACTTCGACAGTCTATACTGCATAGACTGCCTGAAAAACGAAATGCAGGAAGCATTTTTGCTGTATCCGGACACTCACTCGCCAAGAGAGCACTTTGACGACAGGTTCCGCATAATTGACGAGACCAAGGACAGCAGGGAGATATTCATGCGCCTGCAGGAAAATCTGGGAAGTGCCTGGGACACATACTATGAGGCAGCAAAGCAGTGGTATGAGGAAAATGGAAATCTCAAGATACCAAAGAGCTATGTAACTGAGTCAGGACTCACGCTGGGAGCATGGATAAACACCCAGAGGCGTGTGAAGTCAGGCAATATATCCGGAAACCTCACCTGGGAAAAGATACAAAAGCTAAACGACATAGGCATGATATGGGATGTCATGGACTCAAGCTGGCAGGAGGTACTTGAAGAGCTGAAAAGCTACCGTAATACCTACGGCAATCTGGACATAAAGGCCAAATACGTATCGCCTACAGGCTTTAGGCTTGGCTCATGGATCAACAACATGCGCTTCAAGGTAAAAAAGTACGGCATAGAGCAGGCACTCACCGATGAGCAGAGAAAAGAACTCGAGGAGCTTGGCATGATATGGGACCACAACAAGCAGAAGTGGGAAGAGTACTACAGCGCAGCCAAGGTCTACTACAAGGAGCATGGAAACCTTGAAGTACCTGCAAAGTATGTCACAGCAGACGGCATACCGCTTGGACGGTGGCTATCCAACCAGACCAATAGTAGCTCAATGACAGACGAGCAGCTAAAGCGCCTGCAGAGCATAGGCTACAGGTCAGAAAGCAAGACCGCTATACAGTGGAACAGAAAGTTTGAGCTTGCGAAAGCATATTACGAGAAAAATGGCAATCTGGACGTGCCGGTATCATATTCCACAGACGGAGTGAAGCTGGGACGCTGGATATCAAATATCAGATGTAAAAGAAAAAACCCGAAGGCCAGCGGCATGGTGCTCGACACAGAGCGCATAGCAAGGCTCGACAGTATAGGGATGAACTGGAAATAGGGTAATCAAGAAATACAGGGAGATACAAAAAATGTACAGAAAGAAAGGAAGAGGCTGGACAAAGCATATAGATTTCATGCTCTTAGATGTCCTGTGTATGCAGATAGCATTCATATTCTCATACATATGGCGCTTTGGACTTGGAAATCCATACATAGATGAAGACTACAGGATACTGGCAGTAGCATTTCTGTTCATAGATTTCTTCGTGGAAATAGTATCCGATGCCTTCAAAAATGTATTGAAGCGCGGCTATCTCGATGAGTTCATAAATGGCTTTGGATATACACAGATAGTGGCAGCGGCAACAGATGCCGACTTGAATGGCAAAACAATATGTGAAATACCAATAGTTGCAAACCATGACGGGATAGTGGACTACGCATGTGAGGAATGGGTGGACGAGGTGCTTATCCCACCGTGTGCGGAGAACGAATATCCCTACGAAATGGCAGACATATTCCTGGAGATGGGAATAGCTGTTCACAGAGGCATCACCAAAAACAAGGTCATGGCAGGCGGTTTTAATCAGATAGAAAAAATAGGTGACTACACAGTCATCACAGCCAGCATGAACTATGCGAGAACCACACAGCTTCTTGCCAAAAGAGGCATGGACATACTCGGAGGGCTGGTCGGATGCATCATCACCTTGATAGTGACGATATTTGTGGGACCGGCAATCTATATAGCATCACCGGGACCGATTTTCTTCGCACAGGAGCGAATTGGTAGAAACGGCAGAAAGTTCAAGATGTACAAATTCAGAAGCATGTACATGGATGCCGAGGAGCGAAAGAAGGAGCTCATGGCACAAAACAAGGTGAGCGACGGAATGATGTTTAAGATGGACTTCGACCCAAGAATCATAGGCAATAAGATACTGTCGGATGGAACAAAGAAAACCGGTATAGGACAGTTTATCAGGAAGACATCAATAGATGAGCTGCCGCAGTTTTGGAACATCCTCAAAGGAGATATGAGCCTTGTAGGAACACGACCACCAACACTCGACGAGTGGGAGAAGTATGAACCACACCACAGAGCCAGAATGTCATTCAGACCGGGATTAACCGGGCTGTGGCAGGTGAGTGGCAGGAGCAATATCACGGACTTTGAAGAAGTTGTGAGATTGGATACCCAGTATATTGGGGAGTGGAGTGTGAAGAATGATATAAGAATTATTTTTCAAACTATTATAAGTGTGATGAAGGATGAGGGAGCAGTATAGGGAAGAGTTGCATTAGATAGGCATGTTAAAACGTAAGAACTAGGAGAGAATTTTTAAAATGAAAAATGTAAGAATTGCAGTTGCTGGAACAGGCTATGTGGGTTTGTCAATTGCCACATTGCTTTCTCAGCACCATCAGGTAACCGCAGTTGATATTGTTCCGGAGAAAGTTGAGCTGATCAACAATCGAAAGTCTCCGATTCAGGATGATTATATTGAAAAATACCTTGCAGGGAAAGAATTGAACCTGACCGCAACGCTGGATGCAAAGGCTGCATACTCCGATGCGGACTTTGTTGTAATCGCCGCACCTACCAACTACGATAGCCACACCCAGCATTTTGACACATCTGCGGTCGAAGCTGTGATCAAGCTGGTCATGGAATATAACCCGAACGCCATCATGGTCATCAAGTCCACAATCCCTGTGGGCTACACCGCAAGCGTACGTGAAAAATTCAACAGTAAGAACATCATCTTCAGCCCGGAATTTTTAAGAGAAAGCAAAGCACTGTACGATAATCTTTATCCTTCTCGTATCATCGTTGGCACTGATCTGAACGATGAGCGTCTGGTTGAGGCGGCACACGAGTTTGCTGGTTTGCTGCAGGAAGGCGCTATCAAGGAGAACATCGACACCCTGTTCATGGGCTTCACCGAGGCAGAGGCAGTCAAATTGTTTGCCAATACATATCTGGCCCTGCGCGTGGCTTATTTCAATGAACTGGACACCTATGCAGAGAGCAAGGGGCTGAACACTCAGCAGATTATCGATGGGGTATGCCTTGACCCTCGTATTGGTAGTCACTACAACAATCCGTCCTTTGGCTACGGCGGATACTGCCTGCCGAAAGATACTAAGCAGCTGCTGGCTAACTATGCAGAAGTGCCGGAGAACTTGATCGAGGCTATTGTCGAGAGTAACAGAACTCGTAAAGATTTCATCGCTGACCGCGTCCTAAAGCTGGCTGGTTATTATGGTTATGACGAGGATAACGAGTACGATAAGGAACAGGAAAAATCTGTGACCATCGGTGTGTACCGCCTGACCATGAAGAGCAACAGCGATAACTTCCGTCAGAGTTCTATTCAGGGTGTCATGAAGCGTATCAAGGCCAAGGGTGCAACGGTTGTGATTTATGAGCCGACTCTGAAAGATGGTGAGACATTCTTCGGATCAGTAGTGGTTAATGATCTGGATAAGTTCAAGGAAATGAGCCACGCCATCATCGCAAACCGCTATGACAAGTGTCTGGATGATGTGAAGGATAAAGTTTACACGAGAGATATTTTCCAGCGAGATTGATAGAGGTTATATAGGATTAAGATAGGGAGAAAGTTATATATGTACGATTATTTAGTAGTAGGTTCTGGTCTTTACGGGGCGATTTTTGCCCATGAGGCGAAGAATCATGGAAAATCTGTTTTGGTAGTGGACAAGCGTCCGAATATTGCGGGTAACATTTATACAGAAAGTGTTGAGGGCATCAACGTTCACAAATACGGCGCTCACATTTTCCATACCAACAATAAAAAGGTTTGGAGTTATATCACACAATTTGCAGAATTCAACCGCTTTACCAACAGCCCCGTGGCTAATTACAAGGGTGAATTGTATTCGTTACCGTTCAACATGTATACCTTTAACAAGATGTGGGGTGTTGTGACACCGGAAGAGGCTGCCGCCAAGATTGAGGAGCAGCGCAAGGAGATTACTGGCGAGCCACAGAATCTTGAAGAGCAGGCCATTTCACTTGTGGGTCGTGATATCTATGAGAAACTTATCAAAGGCTACACTGAAAAGCAGTGGGGGCGCGATTGTAAAGAGTTGCCATCTTTTATTATTAAGCGCCTTCCAGTTCGTCTGACTTTTGATAACAACTATTTCAATGCACTTTATCAGGGTATTCCTGTTGGTGGTTATACGAAGATGATTGCAAATCTGCTGGATGGTGTTGAGGTTCGTTTGAACACAGACTATCTGGAGAACAAGGCCGAGTTGGATGCATTGGCCGATAAGGTTGTGTACACTGGACCGATTGATGCTTATTTTGATTATAAGTTGGGTACGTTGGAATATCGTTCGGTTCGCTTTGAAACGGAAACATTGGACAAGCCTAATTTCCAGGGCAACGCAGCAGTGAACTATACCGACCGCGAAACTCCGTGGACTCGGATTATTGAACACAAATGGTTTGAATTTGGCAAGGATGAAAATGAAAACGATCTGCCAAAAACAATCATCAGCCGTGAGTATAGTAGCGAGTGGAAACCGGGAGATGAGCCGTATTATCCGGTTAATGATGCTAAGAATAGCTTGCTTTATTCTGAATATAAGAAGCTGGCAGACGCAGAAGAAAAAGTAATCTTCGGCGGTCGTCTTGGTGAGTATAAGTACTATGATATGGATCAGGTAATTGCAGCTGTATTGGATAAATGTGCGAAGGAACTGGGAGAGTAAAAATGGCAAAGAAAAAGATTTTAATGGTCTGTGAAGCTTTTGGAGGTGGCGTATTTACTTACGTATCTCAGCTCTGCAACGATATGGTGGATGAATTTGATATTTATCTTGCATATTCCCTCAGACCGCAGACACCTAAGAATTACAAAGATTTTCTGGATCAGAGAGTACATCTGATTGAAATGAAAAATGTTGGAGTCAAGGGTTTGACCAACTTTAAGAGTGATATTGCGGCAATTAAGGAACTGCGTCAGATTGAAAAAGAAATTCAGCCAGATGTGATTCATTTACATTCCTCTGTTGCAGGTGGCTTAGGTAGACTGGCTTATAAAGAAAAGAATAATACTGTTGTGTATACGCCTCATGGATATGCACATATTCTTATGGGACCGGGGAAGAAGAGCAAAGTCTACAAGTTTGCTGAAAAGGTTCTCGGAAATCGAGCACTTACACTTACCTGTTGCGAAAGTGAAGATGAAGAAGCAAAGAAATTCTCCAAGAGAACAGCCCATGTTGAAACGGGTGTGAATCTCTCAGATCTTTCTGCATCCCTTGATGGTATTAAGTCTGTAAAAAATGATAAATTCACGGTCTTTACGCTTGGCCGTGCCTGCGTTCAGAAACAGCCGCAGCTTTTTAATAGAATTGCTGAGCTGGTACCAGATGCAAGATTTATCTGGATTGGTAACGGAGAACTTGAAAGTGAGTTAACTGCTCCCAATATTGAAGTGACAGGATGGAAACCTCGTAAGGAAGCTTTGGCAATGGCCAAAGGTGCAGATGCATTTATTTTGTGCAGTCTTGGTGAAGCCATTGCGATGAGCCTTATTGAGAATATGTACATTAAAAAGCTGATTCTCGTTAGCAATACAATGGGAAATAAGAGTGTTATCAATGATGGCATTAATGGGTATGTATGTGATAAGGCGGAGGAGTATGCTGAACATATAAAAGCGGCTATGAAGGAATTTCCAAAAGAACTTGCAGAAAGAGCCTATCAGGATGTCCTTGAGATTTATAACACCGAAGCTATGAAGAAAAAATATATCGCATTCTATAATAATGTTATTGCGGGAAAGTATAGAAGGTAAGAAAATGACTCCATTTTTGAGTATTATAATACCTATTTACAAAATCAAAGAAGAGTATCTACGAGCATGCTTTGACAGTTTGTTAAAGCAAGATAATGATAATTTTCAGATTATTGCCGTTGACGATGGTTCCCCAGATTGTAGCGGTGAAATATGTGATGAATATGCTAAGAAAGATAACAGAATTATTGTAATTCACCAAAAAAATGCAGGAGTATCTGTTGCAAGAAATAATGGTATTAAAGAGGCAAAAACTGAATGGATAACATTTGTTGATCCAGATGATTGGGTTGAACCCACGCACGTTTCAACGCTGTATAATGCGCAGAAGAAAAATAGAGATATGGATATATTTCTATTTGACTATATTCAGGAATTTGATGGGAAAACAATTGTTAAGCATTTGAAAAGAGATAGCGGAATTCTTGATGAAGAATGGGTTCATAATTTAAGAATTGCGCCATTTAACTTTCTTGTTGTTAATGGAAAACCATATGAGTATGAGACGAATGTTATCTGGAACAAAATGTATCGTACATCCTTGCTAAAAGATAACGATATGTGGTTTGTTCCAAAGGCAAGAAAAGGTCAAGATGTGATTTTTAATGCAGAATGTTTGCAATTGACGGATAAGTACTTTTATATCCATAAAGCATTGTATCATTATCGGTATTTGCAAGAATCGGTGACCAACAGATTTAATGAAAAAGCGCAATACTATAACGAAGTAGCTTTTGAAAATTACGAAAGAATTATAAATAAGTTCTTATTGTCTGAAGAATACTGGAATGCTTATTACGCACGGGTGGTTACAAGATTGTACTCGTGTATGAGACTATACTATTTTCATCCAGATAATAAGAAAGATAAAAATACAACATATACAGAGTTGGATGATACGCTAGATAAATATCCATATTGTGATGCTTTGAAAAAGGTTGATGGTTCTTGCTTGACTAAATCTCAGAAAGTTTTTGTATATTTTCTGAAAAAGAGAAATTATGGAATGCTGAAATTCTTAGTTGATGGGAGAATTTGGCTGAAAAATATAAAGGGTGCGAGACTTAAGTAGGAAGAGAGTATGTTATGGCGATAAGAGTGTTGATTCAAATGCGTGATCTTAGAGTGGGAAATGGAATTGCAGCCTGCATTATGAACTACTATGAATACACAGTAAAGCATGGGTACCAAATAGATTTTCTTTTGAACAGAAATATTGATTCACCATATGCTGAAACGGTAAAGAAAAATGGTAGTAATATTTATACGCTCCCATTTGATACTAATAAACCAAATAAGGAAAATTGGAGCTATATAAAAAAGATTATTGATAGAAGATATGATATTCTTCATGTAAATTTAAGTGGATTAAACGCATTAGAAGCTCTTAAAGCTGCTAAAGAGTGTGGTGTAAAAATAAGAATCTATCATGCTCATAATCCAAAAGAAACATCGTCGTTAAAAGCAAGGATCAGATCTTTTGTTTATGAAATTCCCAGTGTTTGGTTGGCCAATCGATATGCAGCCTGCTCAAGTTATGCAGGAGATTCTCTCTTTGGAAAAAAAACATATTTAGTTATAAAAAATCCTATTGATACAAGATCTTTTATTTATGATGAGACCGCTAGAAAAAGGCTGAGAGAGACGCTCGAAATAGAAGATAAATTTGTTGTAGGTGTTGTAGGCCGATTAACAGAACAAAAAAATCCTTTTTTCATTATAGATATTTTTGAGAAGATAAAAAAACATGTAGATAATGCCTACTTGATTTGGGCAGGAGAAGGCAATTTGAAAACTGCCGTCGAAAAATATGTAAAACGTAAGAATTTGATGTCATCCGTAAAATTGCTCGGAATACGGGATGATGTTAATAAATTGTATTCTGCAATGGATGTCTTTTTATTACCATCTAAATTTGAAGGGTTTGGTATTGTTTTCGTTGAAGCACAGATGTCAGGTCTACAATGTTATGGGTCTGATAAGGTTCCGATTGATGTTCAGGTAAGTGACAATATGCATAGAATACCGCTTAATAAATCTGCGAGTGAGTGGTGCAATGAAATTATTAAAAATAATGGTTGTGTAAAGTCAAAACGAGAATCTCTTGCAGGGACTGGATTTGAGGTTGAAGGATTAGTAGAATCTCTTGTGAAATTATATAAATGCTGATCCGAGCTAATAGGAGATAAGGATGACAGTTTATATTGTTTTGATGTTACTAGCATTGGCTGGGTATGCGTTTAGTGCTAATGCAAGTGAAATAAATAGAAAACGCTATTTGTGTTTGGTTTTTAGCGCAATTGTAATAGTTGCGATGCTGAGAAGTGATCAAATTGGAATTGATTTGAGTCATTATTATAATAAGTATTATCCATTATTTAAAAACGTATCTTGGGATAAGCTTCAAAGTGTTACGATAAGCGGAGATTGGGAACTTGGATTCTGTGCATTTTGTAAAATAATAGGTCAGATTTCAACAAGTACACAGTGTTTTGTGATTTTTACAAGTTTGTTCTCAATAATTCCATACGCACATTTTATATATAGAAATTCAGATGATGTTGTGTTTTCTACAGTGTTTTTTTTGGGTTATCATATATTTATGATGAGCATGAATGTAATTCGTCAAGCGATGGCTGTAGGAGTTATTCTACTGGGATTAGAAGCGTTAAAGCGAAAACAGTATGTGAAATTTGCAATCTATGTTGTAATAGCGACATTCTTCCACACATCTGCAATCATTGCACTACTTTTTATCTTATGTGATATATTAACATTCAAAAAAAATACTGTTTACATTTTGACGATTGTGACAGTTGGATTCAGTCTCGTTTATAGATTTTTATTTGAAAAAATTATAAGTATTTCATCGCTTTCTAATTTGTATGGTTTATATAGTGCATCAGGGGCGGGTGATTCAGGCGGATATATAACGTTTCATACACTTGGAATGTTCGCCATCGCAGCCATTATTTTTGTATATTGTAGTGCTGTATATAATTGCGATGTTATTTCATGTCGACCGTATCGTTGTGGAAAATATGGAAGAACTACATTTTCGATAAAAGGGGGTGTTATAAAAATGCACAGAGTAACGCCAGATACTACGGTATACTGGAGTGAAAGTATGCTGATGTATTCTGTTTATCTTGCAGTATTATTTAGATTCAGTGCATTTATCATTAATGTTACAGCACGATTTTCGTTGTATTTTATACCATTTTTAATGATAGCATTTCCACACGCCCTTAATAAGGTACAAAATCAGAATAACCGTAAGTTAATGAAAATAGGAATGATTACAGCCATTATATTTTTTTTCCTGTATTTGGGATTTACGAGAGCAGGAGCAATGTGGGGAACGGTTCCGTATAGATTTTTTTGGAGTAAAGTTTAATGAATAGAAATAGTATTTTGATTGTAGCAGCTAGGTATAGCAATAACTTGGGTGATGATGTTATTTATGATACAGTATCCGAAGCTTGTAAAATTGCAAGAGGAGTAGAGCCTTTTGGGTTGTCCATTTCGGGAAAGAAAGGCTATACAGAAAACGATTTCGTGGAATCATCTAACAAAAATTTAAAGATTGTCGTGAAGGAATATTTAAAAGCTACGCCGCTATTTTCTGTATATGTTGAGAAAAAAGGGGCAATGCGATTAAAAGAAAATCTTGATAAATTGAATTGGGATAAATTTGACACTATTGTATTCGCAGGAGGCCAGCTATTTATGGACTATTTTGTTCATTGGATAGCGATTATTGTTTCATATGCAGAAAAGTACAATAAAAAGGTTGTGTTCAACTGTTGCGGGATGGGGAAACTTTCATCAAAATCTGTAAAATTACTATGTAAAGTGTTTCAGTCTGATAGCATTTATAGCATTACTATTAGGGATGGCGTGAAACAATTTAAGTCTCTTTTTGGAAGTGAGAATGTACTACAAACTATTGATCCAGCAATTAATAGTGCAAATGTGTATGGTAAAAGAGAAAAAATAGATGGAAGAGTAGGCATCGGTATTATATCTTACAAGATGCTTATTCGAAATAATATAGCAATTACAGAAGATGAGTACATTGATTTTATAAAGCATATGATTGATTTTTTAGAGTATCATAAAAGAAAAATCGTTGTATTTACAAATGGAGCAATTGATGATTATGAATTCGCTTGTTTCGCATTGAGATCTATTGGAAAAGAGAAACTGTTGGAAAAAAGGCCGACAAGACCAGTTGAACTCGTTGATGTTATTGCAACATGCGAATACATTATATCTTTTAGGTTGCATTCATTGATTTTGGCAGCCGCTTACGATATTCCGTCTATTGGACTTGTATGGGATTCGAAGGTTACATCTTTTTTTGAGACGATAAAAAGAGAAGAATGGGCAATTATGCTGAATGATGGTTTGTCGTTTGAAAAGCTTAAATATAAGATTGAAAATTTACTTTCAATTACTAATTATAAAACAACATGCGCGTTGAAAAAATCGTATGATAATTTGATAGAGATTTTGAAAGAATGAGGAAAAACTTCATGTCAGAGGAAAAAAGTAAAAGCAGAAATCTCATTGAAGGTATGTTAATATATGCCATTGGAAATTTTGGGTCAAAAATTTTAGTGTTTCTTATTGTACCACTTTATACATATTATATTTCTACTGAGGACATGGGAAATTACGACTTGGTGTTAACAACTGTAAATTTGCTTACGCCAATTGTAACAATGCAAATATCGGATGCTGCATTTCGCTGGATGATAAGAACTGACAAGGGAAATGAAGTTTACATAAGATCTACTATACAGGTGCTTATAATTAATTCGTTAATTGCAGCGGGAGTAATTTTTATCATTAATTCGATTCATCCGATTCTATATTGCGAATTCTTTGTTGGTGTTCTTATAACTTCGAGGGCATTGGCAACAATTCAAAAACTATTGAGAGGCTTGAAAAATCAAAAACTTTTTGCAGTATCAGGTATTTTATATACAGTGATTTTTTTGGCGCTCAATATTATAAAAATATGCTGTTTACATCAAGGAGTAGAAAGTCTGTTTCAAAGTGCCATTATTTCTAATCTTATAACATTGGTCGTTATTTTCCTTCTTGAAAAACAACTGAGGATCAATTATTGGCTTAAACCGAATACATCTGTTATAAAAAAGCTGCTTAAATTTTCGATCCCATTGGTTCCAAACCAATTAAACTGGTGGATTATCAATTCCTCGGATCGTTATATAATTAGATTTTTTTTGAATGCATCGGCGAATGGAATTTATTCGATATCATATAAATTTCCGACGATGCTTCAAGTTATCTTGAGTTTGTTTACTACATCCTGGCAAGACGTTGCAGTATCTGATACAGAAAAAAAACCGAGTTCCTTTTATTCGGATGTTTTTAAACAGTTGTATATTCTTTCATTTGGACTCTTGTGGGTATTGAATCCAATAACAAAAATATTCATTTTATTATTTATGAATTCTGATTACCATACGGCAGCAAGGTATGTCTCTTTTTTGTATTTGGGTACAGTTTTTCAAAGCTTTGCCTCTTTTTATGGTGTAGGATACCTAAGAGATAAAAAAACAAAAAATGCTAGTTTGACAAGTATATACGGTGCACTTATCAATGCGGCTGTAAATATTGCTTTGATTAGATTTATAGGTTTACAAGCTGCATCGGTTTCCACATTTCTTGGATTTTTAATAATGTGGTTAATACGAGAGAAACAAAACAGAGATGAACTTAATGTCACAATTGATAAAAAACACTTTTTACTGCTTTTTTGTCCAACGCTTATATTGTCTTTAGCTGAATGCTTCACTGGTCTATATATAGATATTGTGTTGAGCTTTTTAGGAATAGCAGTATTTCTTTTTGTTAACAGAAAAATGATATCTTTGCTTCTTGTTAAGATTCATAAAAAATGTGAAATAGATAGGGTGAAAAAACATGAATAAGAGGATACTTTGGGTCGATGTTGCAAAGGCAATAGGTATTTATTTTATAGTTTTAGGTCATGTGCTAACTACTGAACATTAAGAAGATGGATATTCTCTTTTCATGTTCCGCTTTTCTTTTTTCTCGCAGGAATCACATTGAAAACAAATAGTACATGGATGGATTTTGTGAAAAAGAAAGCAAAAGGGTTATTAATCCCATATATATCTTTTAGTTTTGTAAGTATGGCAGTATATGAATTAATGGTGGCCTTTTTGGGAATAGAGGAAAAGCTTAAGTTTCCACGGGATTTATTTGTTGTATTATACGGGAATTCTCAATCCGATATAATGAAATGGAATACGCCACTTTGGTTTTTACCGTGTCTTTTTGCAGTGTCTTTAATTATTTATTTGCTTGAAAAAGTTATTAATAAAATTTTTTTTTGGGGGGGGGCAAAGATTAAGAATACTTACAATTATAGTGTTTTTGGCCGGGAGCATTTGCTGGCATGGGGTATTTGATCTAAAATTGCCATTTCAAATGGAATCAGGTCTATTTATGATAGGTTTTTGTGAACTAGGGGTACTGGTATAACAGTACGATATGCGAAATTGTAAAAAATTTATGCTGTTAGTTCCAATATTGGTTTTAATCGGTATATTATTAAGCAATATAAATGGTTTTGCGGAAGTGAGAATTTATTCGTATGGGAGACATCCGATTCTGTTTGTTTTGACATCGCTTTTACTTGGTGGAGCGTGTGTGTGTTTGGCTCTATTTTTTCAGCATAATCGTTTATTGGGAGTGCTTGGGAGAAATACATTGGCAATATTGCTTCTGCACAAATTTCCAGTTGTTTTCTTCCAATCTATTTGCCTGATGGTGAAAAATATGCTTAGTGATTCTTGTGAATTTAATCGAACAATGATGGCATTAATAATTTCAGTGGTGGTTATTGCTATGTGTTATATTGCTGGATTGGTAATTGAAAACATGGCTCCGATTGTACTGGGGAAATCGAAATGATCCGATATTATAATATTCCATATTATTTATTGAACTTCATAATTCACAATAGAAATCTTCTATATAAAAAGGATAGTGTGTAATAAGGGAGGAAAAGAGATTATGAAAACAACATTACTTATCATGGCGGCCGGAATCGGCAGCCGATTTGGAACAGGAATTAAACAGTTGGAGCAGGTCGATGATGCAAACCATATCATCATGGACTACTCGATCCACGATGCGATTGAGGCAGGCTTCAACCATGTAGTATTTATTATTCGTAAGGATATCGAGAAAGAGTTCAAAGAGGTCATCGGCGATCGCATTGCATCTATTTGCTCATCTCATAATGTAACTGTGGATTATGCGTTTCAGGATATCAACGATATTCCGGGAGAACTTCCGGAAGGCCGGACAAAGCCGTGGGGAACCGGTCAGGCCGTGCTTGCTGCAAAAAACGTGATTGATACCCCGTTCATTGTGATCAACGCAGATGATTACTATGGCAAGGAAGGCTTCAAGGCTGTCCACGAGTACTTGGTAAATGGCGGCAAGTCCTGTATGGCAGGCTTTGTGTTGAAGAACACACTGTCCGATAATGGCGGTGTGACTCGTGGTATCTGCAAGATGGATGAAAATGGAAACTTGACTGAGGTTGTGGAAACCAAGAACATCGTAAAGACTGCAGATGGAGCAAAGGCAGACGGTGTGGTTGTTGATGTGAATTCTCTTGTTTCCATGAATATGTGGGGCTTGACTCCTGATTTTCTGGATGTGCTGGAAAATGGTTTCAAGGCTGTCTCTTATACACATCTGACGCTGCCGACGAAGCTAGA
>ENA-OZFE01000491-OZFE01000491.1-human-gut-metagenome-genome-assembly--contig:-NODE-491-length-16280-cov-5.381572_pt1 | contig 16280 bp, 14 predicted proteins | sample MGYA00245077_ERZ653627 | MGnify/ENA primary metagenome ERZ653627 (study PRJEB26926, sample SAMN06165121) | human gut metagenome | biome: ENVO:00009003; feature: ENVO:2100002; material: ENVO:00002003...
AAACAATAACGAGAAACCCAGCTATTTGCTCTACGCACTTCTCGCCGCAATTTTCGCCGCTCTGACGTCAGTTCTCGCCAAAATTGGTATACAAGGAATCGAGAGCAATCTAGCCACCGCCATCAGAACGATGGTCGTCCTTGTTATGGCTTGGGCAATCGTCTTCGGAAAAGGAAAATTGCCTCTAGTTAAGCAAACAAAAAGAAGCGAACTAAGCTTTCTTGCTGCTTCAGGCGCAGCAACAGGTGCCTCGTGGCTGTTCTTCTACTACGCTATCCAAGTTGGCCAAGTTAGCGTCGTGGTACAAATCGATAAATTGTCTCTTTTGGTATCTATCGCGTTCGCTGTAATTGTATTCAAGGAGCACCTTAGTAAGAAAAGCGCCCTCGGCCTAGTGCTCATCGTTATTGGCACCGCACTGGTTACCGCGTGCGGCTAAGCGAATCGTTTCACCCAAAAGCGCGCCATAAAAAAGGAATACACCATTGCGAGCAAAAGTGTCCTCCCTACAGAAAAGAAGGCCGCCGCAAACAGAAACACCCCGCTAAAAGCAAGAGTCCCCGCCATCACTCAGGAATCCCAAGCTTGCCGATAAGCTCGTTCACGCCTGCCATAAATGCTTCAGCCTTAGTAATAGCGATACCCTGTTCCTCATCCCCGAGCACCACTAGAGTATCTCCAGCATGCAAATCAAACACCTCACGCGCAGCTTTCGGAATAACCAGCTGACCGCGCTCACCAAGCGTTACCGTTCCAAAAAGATGCTTGCCCCGAGGTGGCATCGGAACACCCACTGCCTTTGCATCGAATCCAGCCAGATCATCTAGAGAAACGTTGAGTACCTTTGCCACCGAGACAGCATGCTCGAAATCTGGCGTTGTCTCGCCCGATTCCCACTTAGCAACCGTTTGACGAGAAACGCCTACAGCTTCTGCAAGTTGTTCTTGTGTAATGCCTTCAGACACTCGCCGTGCCTGTATATTGTCACCAATCATTCATCAACCTCAAAAACTAAGTCAAAAGCGAGTGTTTTACCATTCGCGCCTTCAAGTGTAGGGATAGAGGCCACGAACCGATGCCCACGCTTCGCATGCTCATCAATGATCTGCCTATGAAGCAATCCTGGCACTTTCGCTTGGTAGAAAACATTATTATTCAGCTCAATCTGCTCATAGAGGTACTTCATGGTACGCCCTTTCTGAAAGGTTTAAGTAATATGACTTTTCATACTTATTGCCTACAGAATAAGAATCGCCCAATAGTATTGCCACCAATCAAAACCCACATTTTAGATGTAAGCATGTCGAGTTTGGTTTGCACGTAAGTGAAAAACAATCGCACCCTCACGCCCCACAGCACTCCAGCAACGTCACGAGAAAACAATTAGGAGCTCTTTTTACACTCGCGCAGCGCACCTGTATGACTTTCCATATATCCATACCGATTTCGCAAACCAAACAAAAACAGCATCGTCATAAGAACCGAAGCACCTTCCGCAACGATAATGGATGACCAAATTCCCATTTCGCCAAAAAAGGCTGGCAAAATAAGAATTGCTGCAACTTCAAACACCAATGTTCGAATAAATGAAATGAGCGCCGAAACCAATCCGTTATTAAGCGCCGTGAAGAAGGCTGATCCAAAAACATTAAACCCAGCAACAAGAAATACAAACGAATAGATTGAAAGAGCGTGCGTTGTAAGTTCAGTAACGCCGCTATCGTAACCCACAAACAACAGTGCTATGGGGCGAGCAATCAACAGTGCCAACACGGTAAGAAAAGTATTCATCGTTGCAACTGAAACAAAACATTTACGGAATAAATTACTCAGTTCGACCTTATTGCCAGCGCCGAATTGGTAAGCAATAAGCGGCGAAGAACCAACCGAAAAACCCAAGAAAAGCGAGATAAAAATCCACATGAGATACTGAATTACGCCATACGCCGCAACGCCGTCAGCGCCGAGAAACTGCATAAGCTGATAGTTATAGAGCATTGCCACCAGTGACATGGAAATATTCGACACCAACTCCGAAGAGCCGTTCGCACAGGCTTTGCCCAATGCACGAAAATCAACCAACGGTTTTTCGAGGCGCAACATACTCTGATTTTTCCTCAAAAAATATACCAGAGGAACCACGCCTCCTATCACTTCACTCACCGCCGTAGCAAGAGCGGCACCTGCAAGTCCCCAACCAAAAAGAACGATAAAAAGCGCATCCAAAATAATATTCGCAATGCCAGCACCCACAATTACCGCAAGCCCAACTTTTGGCTTTCCCGCAGCCGCCAAAAAACTTTGAAATGATTCTTGAAGCATTAAAAAAGGAAGAGAGAATGCAAGAATTCCCCCATAAAGAACCGCTTGATCAAGAAGGGACCCATCCGCTCCGAGCAATTGCCCAACAGGACGTACGGCCAGCAAAACAACAACAAGCGAAAGAACGCCAGCAACAACGGTTGCACAAATAATGAAAGAAAAAAGGCCGTTTGCACGTTTACGGTTTTTTTCGCCCAGTGTCTTAGCGACAAGCGCCGCTCCGCCCGTACCAAACATAAAGCCTAAAGCACCCAGCATCATGATAAGTGGATAGATGAGATTAAGGGCAGAAAACGCTTCTTTTCCCACAAAGTTAGAGACAAAAAGCCCATCTATTACGCCATAGATTGAAGTGAAGACCATCATAACCATTGTGGGGATCGTAAAACGCAGTAGCCGCCCATAGGTAAAATGATCTGAAAGTTGAATGGTCATATATTCCTCTTACTATCACTGGCTAGGCTCACTGGCTAGGCCAATCGCTCGGTAGCTCGGTAGTAAATTATCAGTAAACGATTTAAATGATTTTCATATCATTTTTATAGTTTGAAATCGCGTTTCTCAAAATATACAAAGCCTTCAAAAAACACCATGGTAAACTTTTTTTGTTAGTTAAGAAGAAAAAGGAAACATTATGCAAGTTCAATGCAACTTGATTATTGACTCATGCTGCGATCTGCCATTAGAAATGGTCCAGATTGAAGGGGTCGATCTGTTGTGCTTTAACTATATTCTAGATGGCGAAAGCTACAAAGATGACTTTTACCAGTCAAGAACACCTCATGACTTTTACGAGATAATTCGCCAAGGAGGCATGCCCTCAACTTCTCAATCTTCGCCGGCAGATATTGAAGCTGCTTTTCGTCGTGCAGCAAAAAGCGGATTTCCTACGGTATACCTTTGTTTTTCCAGCGGACTATCAAGCAATTATTCCTCCGCTGAAACATTATTATCTCAGGTAAAGAATGAATTCCCTAAAGCACCTCTTTACTTGGTCGATCTCCTTATTGGCTCAACCCCTGAAGGCCTCTTGATTTTAGAAGCTCTTCGCAAACGCGATGCCGGCCTGACGGCCGAAGAAATGGTTGCCTGGGCAGAACAGGCGCGCTTTTTCGTCCAAACTCTGTTTATGGTGGATGATTTGGACGCCCTTCACCGTGGCGGACGCATTCCCGCTTCAGTTGCCGCAGCAGGCTCAGCACTCAATGTTAAGCCCCTGTTGAATTTTGACACCACGGGCCATTTGGCATTAGTGGGTGCCGCTCATGGAAGAAAAAAGGGACTGAAACAAATGGCTTCTTTTTACGAGAAGAGCCATTCTTCTGAAAACGTGGATAAAGACGGCAGCACCACAGTTCTTATCGGCCACGCCGATTGCCCAGAAGACGCTGATCACTTGCGAGATCTTCTCATAAAACAAAACCCCGCCCTCACCGTCATCAAGCACAACATTGGCGCAACCATTGGCAGCCACGTAGGTGCGGGAATGATATCTGTTTCGTTCTGGGGCGCAGATCGTCGCGAAAAGCGTTCCGTTGCTGGCAAAATTGCTGCCAAAATGAAAAAGGATTAATCAACAAACCAGGCAACAACCTGCGATTATCCAACAATGGCGCTTTAAAAAAACAAGCTCAACCAACGCTGAAACAGCTCTCCCCTCCCTAATCTGTGCTACATTCAAACAAAGGGATCATAAGGAGGGGATCTATATGTGCACAGGTATTACCTTTAACTCAGCGAACGGAAGTATGTATTTTGGCAGAAATCTTGATTGGAACAGCGATTTTGGCGAACGCATAATCGTTACACCAAAGAATTTTTGCTTCCCTTCGCCTTTTGAAAAACCCGCTCAATCAAAACACGCCATTATTGGTATGGGCATCCAGTACGAAGGAACACCCTTGTATTTCGACTGTGGAAATGATGCGGGCCTTGCTGTTGCAGGGCTAAACTTCCCGGGATATGCCCAATATGAAGAAGCACCTATTGAGGGAAAGAAAAATATTGCCGCTTACGAGTTTCCCTATTGGGTATGCGCAAACCATTCAACCGTCGCTGAAGTTCTTTCCGAACTTCAAGATGTCGCGATTATCGCCAAGCCCGTAAGCAAAACCTTGGGTGTTTCGCTCCTTCATTGGATGATTGCCGACAAAACGCAATCCATCGTCATCGAATACATGGCAGACGGTATGCACATCCATCAAAATACGGCAAACACCCTTACCAACCAGCCAGCATTTGATTGGCATCTCGAGAACCTCAGAACCTATATCACCGCCAATGGTAACTATCCCGAAACAGCCCATTGGGGCAAAGCTTCTTTAGAGCCTTTTGGAGCCGGTGCAGGAATGCGTGGAATCCCCGGAGATTCTTACTCACCTTCGCGGTTTGTTCGTGCGGCATTCTACAACGCCCATTATCCCAATAAAGAAACCGAAGACGAAAACATAATTCGCCTGTTTCGTACGCTTGGTGGTGTTTCGATGGTTGAAGGCTCAGCACAGATGGCTGATGGAACCTATGAAATCACTATTTTCACCAGCTGTTTTTCCGCTGAAACGGGAAAGTATTACTTTAACACCCATGACAATCCCAGTATTCGATATGCAAGTCTTAAAGCCTTCGAAGATGCTGACCCCGGCAAGGTGATAGAACCGAATATCGAGCTCTGGAAGAGCTAAGAACACCTGGAATAAAAGAACACACTATAAAAATAGGCTTGTAAAGCAGCAATGAAATTAAGACTAAGTTTAAGAAAGCGGACGATTTCTTGGACACTTCTGACCTATAAGCCTAGAGCTAAATGAAATTTGGCCTAAAAATGGAGCCCTTTAAGGGCTCCATTTTGGATTGATTCTGATGCATACAGCATCTATTTAATTAACGTAAAGTGGCACATCTGCTCGATTACCTAGTTTGTGCAACAGCTTCCAGCAGACTTTCTTTTTCGTCCGTCTAACGTGTATTGCGCTAGTCCAACAAGCCCTTTGTGATGTCCTCGAGGGTACGACCACGAGTTTCAACGCCGAAGATTGCGAGCCAAACTGCGGTAAAGATTGCAAGCGCACCATTAACAACGTATACCGAAAATACACCAGACGTTGCAAGGAAGAAAGCAATCCACAAGGGACTAAAAATGCCACCAAGACGACCAAACGCGTTAGCAACACCAGCACCACGGATGCGGCATGCGGTTGGGAATGGTTCGGAAAGATAAATTGCTGCGGTAGTAACCGAGTTGGTGAACGTGCAAACGCAGAGCAGGAAACCAACGATCATGATAAGCACCGTGTTGTCGGTTGGGAGCATTGCCCAAATCGGACCAACAATAGCAATCAAAACATAGGTAACAATCAAGATGGTTTTGCGGTTTACCTTCTCTACGTAGAAGGTAAGAAGACCAACACCAACCGGAATGCCAAGCTGCATAACAACCGTCAAAACGGTAGACATATTAACGTCAAAGCCGTTGGACTTAAGAACAGTAGGAGTCCAAGTAATAACGGTATAGACCAAAACATTCATCGTGAAACAGATAAACATTGCAGTAAGGGTACGAGGAAGCATCTTCTTTTTAAAGAGGAAGGACCAAGGAAGATCCTTAACAACTTCTTCGCCTTCGCGACGCTTAATTTCAGACTCAGGAACATCCTCAACAGGCTTACCCTTTGCCGCTGCTTTTGCTTCAAGCTTAGAAACAATCGCGTCTGCCTTGTCGTTTTTACCCTTCATCGCCAACCAACGAGGAGATTCTTCAAGGAAGAAGAGGCAAAGAACAACAACAATAACACCGATGATGCCGCAAATGATAAATACGGCGCGCCAATGGAGGATTGGAAGAACAATCATGTTAATTGCAGAAGCAACAAGCGTACCGGTATTAGCGATAAGTCCCACATATGACTGATACTTACCACGCTTGGTAGGAGGCGTAAATTCAGTCAACGCCGAATAGCCCGCAGGAAATGCTGCACCGAGGCCAAGACCCATAAAGAAACGACAACCCGTTAAGAAGTCTGCATTAGGAGAACCTGCTGCAACGAAACAGAAGATAGTAAATACGGTGCCGCAGATAATAACTGCTTTCTTACGACCTATGCCGTCAGAAATAGCACCAGCCAACAAGCCACCAACAAGATAGCCAATCATAGTAATAGAGTTGAAGAATGCAAACTGCTCAAGAGACATCCATCCTTCAGACTGCAAAACCATGCCGATAGGGCCGCCTACGGCCATATCTACGGAGTCACAGAACGTAATACCAGCAAGAAGCCATAAGATCTTCTTGTGGAAACCACTGATAGGTAAACGGTCAAGACGTGCTGCGATACCGTGATAAGAAGAATTCATAACACCAGTAGCCATTGTATTCCTTTCTTTCACATGTCGTACTTTTTAGAAGAAAAGCACTTAGGGGGATACTAAACCTCAAAACTCAAAGCAGGGGCCCGACGGGGAATCGGAGAATTGAATTTCAAGGCGGGCACATGCCCAGTAGTACAAAAGATCAATCTGGTCTATCTTGATCTTTTGTACTAGGACCTCTTGCGCCGAGCCGTTTCATCGCCATAAAACATGAACCCGTGCAAAAAAACCAAGAGTTATTATTTGACTACTTTTTGAGACTGTCAATGTTTGAACGCGTTTTGAACATGTTATTTTACCTGCATTTATAGGTATGGTCTATAAATATGACAATGACCACGTTCTTGTAAACGTAGGGCTTTTTTTTCTAAAAAAATCCGAGTATAATCGGTAAGATTCAGTCTGCCAATTTGCGTTTGTATTCTTGGTTTGACTGCACGTAAAACATCTATAAAAAGTTCGGACCATTTATAAAAAAGGATGCAGAAAATGAGACTTCGCCCCCACTCAAAAGACGAATCTAAAGCGCTCAATCCCGAACCCGCACCCGAAAAAAAACCACTCGTTATCAACTATGATGCCGACGGTGTTCGCATCGGCGACGACGGGTATCCTATGACCCCCACCAGAACACGCATGCATCGTTTATTTAATTTTGCCTTTATCTGGGGCATAATTTGCGCTCTCGGCTGCTTCGGATGTATCGTTGCTTCCTACTTTCAAGGCCAGGAGTACCACGGATTCGAACTTGTCACTTCTGGTGGCAATATGTATAACGGTTATTCTGTTGCAAATCTATTTCGCTACGAAGCGTTAGTGCTTCTGTTTACTGCCATCATGGGACCCGTTATTAGCGTTCAAGGTTTTCGTTGGTTCTACGACAAACGCTCGGTTAGCTTTACGGCAATTCTCATGGGCGTTCTTGCTGTAGTTTCTCTTGTGTATGAAATCGTTATCATCGAAGTTGTTGGAGCGTTTGATCCCATATCTCTTCTTACGCTTATCATTCTCGCCCTTATTGTTTTCAATATGCTCAGCGTTAGCAAGGAGCACCCCACACTCAAGAAGGCAAAGATTGCTTCCACTGTTGTAAAGAAGCAGCCTCCCCTTTAAAACAGGTCAAGTAGGCGGAAAAGCCTCGGTACTGTTAGATACCGAGGCTTTATACATTTAGAGCATTGCGCTATTGGCGTAGAAATTCTTACCCTTTGGGAACAACGATTGTCGGAACAACCAAGTTAAGCAAGACACTATGAACGACTGAACCAAAAAGCGTTCTTCCAAGAGTAGTGTAAGAATGTGTACCCAGAACAAGAGCTTTTGTGCCCTTGTTGCAATCCATAAGAACACGCGTTGGTGAAGATCCTTCTATCGCTACACCCGACACTTCCAATGTAGGATTTTGAACCTTGATATCTTCTACGCGAGCATCAAGTCGTTGCTGAGCCTGTTCGCCAACAGGAGCAAGACCGCCACCCATAGCTTCAGCAGGTTTATTTAAGAAAGCAGGCAATCCCCAAGCAGTCACGAGTTTAAGTGGCTGTTTAGTTCTTTTTGCCTCTTCAACGCCAAAATTAACAGCATTATCGCTTACCGTATCAAGGCCAACAGCAACAACAATGCCCGTTCCCTCGTTAGCAGAATTCCAGTCGGCTGGAACCACAACGGTTGGAACCTTAACGGCAATCGCAACACGTAATCCACGAGCACCGCCAATAGTCTGACCAATAGTCGAGCCGTGATGAGATCCCACAACTACCATATCGTGTGTCTCGGCAGCATCCGCCAAACAATCCACAACGCCACCCTTAACAACAGCACTTTCAGCTTTAATGAGTGGATGCTCTTCCTTGAGCTTTTGAAGCATCTGAGAAAGAAGCGCTTCGACCGCATTTTTGACAAGATCTTCATTCAAGCCGCTCTGCAAACGCGTCGAGTTGAGGACGGTGAGAAGAGTTAGCTCAGAAGCTTCACCTGTAGCAGTAGCTTCCTCTTCGGCATGAAGAACGGCCCATTCAAGCGCGCGTTCTCCTCGCTCGCTGCCATCAATACCTACAAGAATTTTGGTCATGTATCTTCAACCCTCTTCTAATTAGTGAAACATCGGAATCATAAGCCAGAGCGCAAACAGGATAATTACCACACAAGCAGTAAAGCAAATCACTGAGCATAATCGATTAATGATACGTGCATTGCCTTTATTGTCGAGACCCCCTTGAGCCCACAAGCGTAGACCAGATGCGTACAGCGCCCCTAAGCCACCAGCAATACCTACAGCAACAACCAAAACAGTAAGAAAATTAATTATTTCTTGCATAACTCATTTCCCTTCTTACGCTGCCTGAGCCATAGTCTGGCCAGTTTGAACGGGAGTTACTTTAACTTCTGAAGCCTCATTAACATTGAGGGAATTAACGGGATTGCGCCGTGAAAGCCTGAAGATAATTCCCGCGATCACTAAAGCCGCAACCGCAACTCCAATTGTTCCTGCAAGACTAATCTTTGCTACCGCACAAGCAACAGCTCCAACTAAACCAGCGGCAGGGAACGTGACAAGCCATGCAATAAGCATGCGTCCCGCAACCCCCCAATTAACCTTCGAGCCCTTTTTGCCCAAACCTGAGCCAATGATGGAGCCAGAACAAACCTGTGTAGTTGAAAGAGCAAAACCTAAGTGGGAAGAAACCAAAATGGTGGTTGCAGAGGCCGCCTCTGCAGCAAAGCCCTGAGGAGTGCTAATTTCGGTTAGACCTTTTCCAAGAGTACGGATTACACGCCAGCCACCCGCATAAGTACCAAGAGCAATAGCCAACCCACAAGCGGCAATTACCCATAACTGAGGACCCGTGCCCGAAGCCTGAGCGCCAACCGCAATAAGGGTCAGCGTGATGATGCCCATAGTTTTCTGAGCGTCGTTGGTGCCATGCGAAAGAGCAACCAAGCAAGCAGTGATAGTTTGTCCATGCCTAAAGCCAGAATCGACCTTGTCTTCAGTCATCTTACGCACTATTCGCAGTATCAACCGCACTGCCACCCATGCAGCAAGACCAGCTACCACAGGAGAAACTAAAGCAGGAATAAGAACCTTCGCAAGCACAGCCATGAAGTTAACGCCTTCAACACCTGCACCTACAATAACAGCTCCGACTAAGCCGCCAAACAAGGCATGAGAAGAACTTGATGGTAAACCAACAAGCCACGTGAGTAAGTTCCAAATAATTGCACCAACCAAACCTGCAAAAATAAATTCAGGTCCAATCACCACTTGTTGTTCATTAATAATTCCACCTGAAATCGTTTTGGCAACCTCAGTAGAAAGAAATGCACCGATTAAATTAAGCGTACCCGCGGCAATAACCGCTGTTTTTGGTTTCAGCGCGCCTGTTGCAATCGAGGTAGCCATTGCATTAGCGGTATCGTGGAAACCATTAGTGAAGTCGAACACGAGTGCTGTCACAATTACCATGCCGACAACAATAAGAGTTGCAATTTCCATTGCTTGTCTGTTCCCCTTTCTGGGTATCTTGTTTGTTCGCGAAGCAAAGGTTTCCTTTGCTCGTGCGAGAAAAGTTCCCGTTTTTCTGCCTTCTGGCCACGAAGACACAACGAGTCACTTTTCTGTTCAAACAAGACTAGACCCCTAGAAAAGGGAGTATGTTCACGCAATGTTAACTCATGACCTTAGTTGTTAAATCGAGTTTACAAATCCGTAGAATATCGCTTCACCTTTGCCTTTTAGCTTTAAACCCAAATCCACTTTTAGGCCTTAATTCTGCTTTCGAGTCAGCCTAACTACGCTTTTGTATAGCCACCTCACCTCTAGAGCATCACGCCCTTAATTCACTACACAGCTAAGATACCTTTGCATGACTATCAGATAATCCGAGAAAGAAAGCATCCTTTTGGCCTCGGCTCTATGCTTTCTAACAAAAAAGGATGCGAAACAATTCGCATCCTTTTCGTAGTTCTAATAGCTTTTTCTAAACGGTTATTTAGCTTCGTGATGCCAAGGCTTACTTTCGCCCTTATTCTCACCAGGAATGCGCACGTTGATTTCCTGATTCTTAACACCAACACGAGCACCTGCAGGAATAGATTCAGTAACAAAGGAACTACCCGCAATAATGGCGCCTTCACCCACAACCGTCTCTCCGCCCAAAACACTAGCGTTTGAGTAGATAGTTACGTTGTCCTCAATGGTTGGATGACGCTTCTTGCCAGCAAGCTTTTGGCCTGCACGAGTTGAAAGAGCTCCAAGTGTGACGCCCTGATAAATCTTTACATGGTTACCAATATTGGTGGTTTCACCAATAACAACACCTGTTGCATGGTCAATAAAGAAGTATTCCCCAACCGTTGCACCAGCATTGATATCAACACCGGTACCACTGTGTGCGTATTCGGTCATGATGCGAGGAATAAGAGGCACGTTCTGAACATAGAGTTCATGAGCAACGCGATACACGAAGATGGCGAAGAAACCAGGATAGGAGAAGATGATTTCCTCTTTGCTCTGCGCCGCAGGGTCTCCGTCAAACGCTGCTTGAACATCTTTCAAAAGCATGCTCTGAATTTCGGGAAGACGAGAAAGGAAAGTGAGCGTTATTTCATCGACGCGCTCACATATTTCCTCTTCAGAAAGCGTACCGCCATCACGAAACATAAGAGCCTCGTAAACTTGCTTACGCAAAACGTTTTCGACACGCGTAAGCGTTTCACCAATGAAATACTCAGGATGAGAGCCCATAGGAGCTTCGTCTCCAAAATAACGGGGAAACATCACGCGACGCAAGTCACCCAGCATACGAGTAATTGCTTTTTTGTTTGGAAAATGATGATTAGGATCGGTAAAGAAGATCTCTTCCGCCTGATAGTTGGCAGCAATACCCTTTACCACATCTTGTAAATTCTCGTTGAGCATATCGTTCCTATCTACGCACTATCCCCAGCAAATCTTAATGAGATTCGGAGAGGTTACCTTCTAGTAATAACAACAGCTTGAAGCCAAAAAGCCTTCTGTACAGAATACCTATTATCCGATGCTCTGTTAACCCAAGGTTGAAAGGTCTTGAGGCAAACGAAACCGTTTCCATTATAAGAAGCAGCCGTAAAACCGCAGACGCCCTTTATTGCGCCCTATTCTTATGCAAGCTCTGCTCTTATGTGCGTTCCAACCCAAGCCTTCACTTCTAAAGAATCGCGGCTCACTTCCCTTGCGAGGGCCCACACCAGTTCAAACAGATTAATGATCTATCCTGCCCCTGTTTCCGTTCCAGGATCAGGTGGTGTCGGCGGTTCTGGTTCAGGCCCTGGTCCTGGCTCTGGCGGTTCAGGCTCCGGTGTAGGAGTTGGCGTAGGCTCTGGTGTAGGAGTAGGGGTTGGAGTTGGCTTAGGCTTAGCCGCTTCTTCCTCGGCCTTCTTCTTTGCCTCCTCTTCAGCTTTGCGCTTTTCTTCCTCTTCCTTTGCCTTCTTCTCTTCATCATCTTTATTTGTTGACGATATATTGGTTAAGCCAAGGTTAGCATTCGGGAATGTTTTATTGTAGGTTGGATCCGGTGCTTCCATGAACGGAACGATGGCACGATCTTGACACCACTCATTCATAAAGTAACCAAAGACGCGCGCACCCGAAACGGTAGTAGCAGGCACAACACGATCAGGATCACCAATCCAAATAGCCACCGAAAGCTCAGGGGTGAATCCCGCAAAGTAGCTATCCATGTAATTTTCCGAAGTACCCGTTTTGCCTGCGGCCGGCTGACCAGTATTAATGCGCGCCGCCATACCCGTGCCACCGTTAATAACACCCTCCATTACCTTTCGTGCCGCACAGGCCACTTCAGGAGAGAGTGCCTGTTCGCCTTCTGGCGAAGAGGCATCAAGGAGCACGTTTCCTTTTCGATCGAGAATTTGCTCTATGGCAATGGCATCGTAATGGGTGCCACCGTTTGCGATAGTTGCATAAGCGTCCGCCATTTCAAGCGTAGTTACATCAGAGGTTCCCAATGTCAAGGAAAGCACTGGATCAAGATTAGAGGTGATACCCATACGGTGTGCCGTATCGCTCACCGCCTGAGGCGTCACTGCTTCACAAAGACGCGCAAAGCCCGTATTCGAAGAAATTGCAAAAGCACTTGCAATGCTTCGAGTGCCATATTCCGCGCCATTGATGTTTTCGATTGGCTTATTGCCTCCAATGGTAACCGTACTTGAACAACTAACGCTTGTATTAGGTGAAATACCTTGCTCAAGAGCCGTTACCAATGTAAACGTTTTGAATGAAGAGCCTGGCTGGCGAGCCTCTTGCGATGCCAAATTCCATTGGCGATCATAAAAATCTTTGCCGCCAACCATGGCTTTGATATAACCGGTATTCGGATCAATAGCCGTCATACCAACGCTCAAAGCACTATTCATTTCGCTCTCTGCTCTATCAGCTGCAGCTTCTGCCATTTCCTGCATATCGACATCAAGGGTGGTATAGACCGTTAAGCCACCCTTAAATATTTCAGTAGCCGATAAGTTATAGGAACCTGAAAGAAGCTGATCGCGCACATAACTCGCAAAGTAAGGATACGCTACAAAACCATCCACGGAAGGTTCAGTAGGGTTAAGGTTAATTGGCTCAGCCTTGGCAGCCTCCGCCTCTTCTTTGGTAATTACCTTGTTTGATACCATGCGGTCAAGTACCACATTTCGACGCTCGAGAGCATTATCGGGATAATATAGGGGGTTGTTATATGAAGGCGACTGCGGAATACCCACCAACATAGCAGCCTCAGCCAAGGTGAGCTCCGAAGCGGATTTGGAATAATAGCGCTGTGCCGCAGCTTCAATACCATACGCGCCAGCACCGTAATTGATAGTGTTCATGTAGAGCAAAAGAATGTCTTCTTTGCTGTAGAGCTTTTCCATCTCTATAGCAAGATATGCTTCGCGAGCCTTTCGCTTATAGGTGATATCGTCCATCTCATCAAGAAGAATAGTATTACGCACAAGCTGCTGCGTAATAGTAGAGGCCCCTTCGAGCGTACCACCAAGCATATTGTTAACAACGGCGCGACCCATACCAAGCAAGTCGACGCCACCATGATCATAGAAGCGTTCGTCTTCTGTTGCTACCGTGCCCTCTACGGCGTAACGCGAAATCTTATCAATAGAATCGAGTGGTTCGCGATTTTCCAACTGAAAACGCGCTAGAAGCGTAGTGTGATCACTTGCATATACTTCGGTTGGCTTGATGGTATTGAAAGCATCAGCATCTGAATAATCAGGAAGATTTTGAAGCCATACCGCAAGAGTGATCGCAATAGCAACTGCGCCCACAAACAAGCAACCCACAACTGCCATAAGAGCAATATGGAGCTTTGAAAAAAGAGGCTCATCGAGGTTTTCTTCAAAGCCCTCTGTCTCTTGGGAATCTACATCCCCTGATTCGTTATAACCAGTCTCTTCGGTTTTCTGTTTTTTGTTATCAAATTCGTTTTTCATATGCCGAGCTTGCAGTTCTTCGTTTTCTCCAACATCTTTGGCGGGTTTATCAGCATCATCAAGAGCAACATCTTTCTGAGAGTCGAAAGATGAAGCAGTATGCTGTTCTTTTGAAGTATCTTCTGGCACGCTTTTATCCTTAGAAATATCACTCTTGCTGGACGCAGAATTAGATGCCATGTTATCGTTTTTGTCGGCTTCGCTCATTAACCCCTCCTGGTCAAAAACGCCCGGCTCAACGCAAGTTTAGCCCCGTGAAAACATATTTATGTTTAAAGGAAACATTATTTTTGCTATTGTACCCCGACTATTAGGCAAAACTTGCCAACATTACTCTTTGATTTGATGCTTGCAGTGTTTTTTAGACTTGAGGCTATTTACTGCAACCAATCCAAACACGATAACAATCTTTCTGTCCATTAAAATCTGCCGAAACCAAAAAGTGCGCGATGGCATAAAGCGGCTTATGACCAGCTTTTTTAGCCGCTTCGAAGAGTGGTGCTGTGCGCACGTGAACCTTTTTGCCGTATTCGCTAAACGCTACCCCTTCAAAAAACCTCACCCCTTTTTCGATTTCCGAAGCTCGATCCCACAACACAAGGGGGGCCTGATCACTGGTTTGATGCTCTAGGAGGTCTTGAGTTTTTACCAAAGCTCGTGACTGGACGAGCTTTTTTCTGCTGTCTGCGCCTGCACTCTTGTTTTCGTCCCCCTCTTTCTTGTCTCCAGTTTCTTTATGCGCTCCCTTTTTCTGTATGCCCACAATCCCCGTTTTCTCGTTTATCTTTACAGGAACATCGTCTTCCTGGCTTTTAGCGTCCTCATCCGCCTCGGCGCCTTTCGGATAATCCACGTAAGATTCGATCATTTCGTCGGGATTTTTCGCATCTATAAAGAGAGCGTAGCGCTGCATATCACGCACAAGGATTTTGCGTTGCCATTGAGATTCTGGATTGTAGGCATTAAGCCTTGTAATAATAGGTACCGCTTCTCGCACGCCATTCTGTATAAGATCAAGAGCATGTTTACTCAACGCCCTTTGATACTTCAATCGCCTAAGCGCTCGTTCCAAACGCGTGATTTCATCTTGAAACTTTTCAGTAGTTATATCGAACGCCGTTATTACATCCTCTAAAGAGCGCGACTTCATTTTCTCGAGCTGCCTAATCGAAATGCCCATTTTACGATAGAAGGCAATGTTGCTTGCCTCAAACAAAGCATGCAAAGAATAAGCACGATAGTTACTATCGGGCAAACGGTGTGAATGAATGAGCCCTAACTCTTCCCAATAGCGCAATGTTGAAGCAGGAATATTAAGGAGTTCCGACGCTTCTTTAATAGTGCATTCCGCCTCTTGTCTCATCTTTTCCAACACCCCAATTCAGCAATTTATGAACATTTGATGAAGTAACATGTTCGCCTCTAAACATTCAAGTTACTTGAAAGTTTAGAGTAACTTCGCGCTTGAGAAAAGAACAAGTAACGCAACGCTAAAAAGACCAGTAAAGGAGAAGAAATGATTGAGCGTTCGATGGTTAAGTCTTACTTACACTACGTTGTTCCTGCAACCATCGCTTTCACTCTTACCTGCATCTATTCTATTGTTGACGGTATCTTCGTTGGCAACATTATTGGAGACGCAGGCCTTGCTGGCATTAATGTTGCTTATCCTCTATACGCGCTGGTTCTTGCAACGGGAACGGGTATTGGCATGGGCGGCGCGGTTATCTCCTCTATCCGAGAAGGATCAGGAAACCGCGAGGGAGCGCGCCACGCAACCGGTCATACCATTTTGATGCTTCTGCTCTTTTCTATTCCTGTTACCTTATTACTTCTTTTTTTCGCACGTCCCCTTTGTGCAGTTTTAGGCGGAGCAGGAGAAACACTCAATCAAGCCGTTTTGTATCTTTCCGTATTATCTTTAGCAGCACCTTTACAGGTAATGATTGTTGGTTGTCTTCCTTTAATCCGCAATCGTGGACATGTGAAATACGCCATGGTAGCCTCGGTCGTTTCCGGTGTTATCAATGTAATATTTGACTATGTATTTGTTCTGTCTCTTATACACATCTCCGAGCCCACGAGACTACGCTGCATCTCGT
>ENA-OZFE01000493-OZFE01000493.1-human-gut-metagenome-genome-assembly--contig:-NODE-493-length-16232-cov-5.250232_pt1 | contig 16232 bp, 4 predicted proteins | sample MGYA00245077_ERZ653627 | MGnify/ENA primary metagenome ERZ653627 (study PRJEB26926, sample SAMN06165121) | human gut metagenome | biome: ENVO:00009003; feature: ENVO:2100002; material: ENVO:00002003...
AGCGTCAGATGTGTATAAGAGACAGCGGCTCGATCTCGCGAATGGGAGCGAAGTCGAAAACGTGACGTTCTCTATCGTTGCCGACAACTGCAATTATGGAGAGACGTTCGCTACATATCCCGGCAAGGTGGTGACGATCACGTGCAACTACGATTCCTCGAAATGGTCAATCGATCATTGGGTCTATTCGGATGGCGCTTACTGGATTGCTGGGAGCGATAACTCTGCGACTGTTTCGTATACCGTGGAGGGAAAGGGCGATCCCGTTGCCATCCTCAGGGAAAAGGAGCAGCCTGACCCCGACCCCGGCAAGCCTATCGATCCGGTAGTTGCGGTGCATGTCGATTACTCGCAGACAATCGACTTAGGCGGGAGAGCGCTTATGGAGGGCGTTGAGGTTCCGAACGTTTCGGGCTCGAGGTTCCTCTTTGTTGGTCAATTCGTCGCGCTCGACGCCGAACGACTCGGTATGCTCGATGACGACATCGAGTTCGTGGGCTGGTATGACAAGGAAACGGGCGCGTGCTTGAGCGAGCGGCGCGTGTGCCTTTTCAAGCCGGAGAAAAATATGAGCGTCGAGGCGCGCTTCGCCTTGAAGGATGTCGCCGTGCACATAAACTCAGCGAAATCGACCGACGCTTCGGAGGCTTATGCTTATGTAACGCCTACTACGGGCAATTGCTACCGTAATGCTGGGGAGGCGGTTACGCTTGCCGCAACTACCGAAAACGCGCAGTTCCGAGGCTGGTACGAAGGAGAAGACGGCAGCACCAGTCTTATCAGCGACAGTCTGACCTACGACTACGTGGTTCCTGCCAACAATCAGGCGCAGGTTGAGATAACCCCGTGGTATTGCGCGCAGCAGGCGAGCGTTGTGCTTGACGTTGACGGCACCACGGAAGACGGTAGCCCCCAAGGCTCGTTCCTTAAAACAGGCCTCTACGGCATCGGGTCGAGTGTCACCGTCGTCGCGATTCCCGCTCCCTATTATGTGCTCGACTACGTTACCGATGCAGCGGGTAACCGAGTGAATGTTTCAGAAAGCGGATCCTATACCTTCACGCTTGAAGGAGATACTCAGCTTACCGCTCATTTCCGCCCTACGTCGGACGGGGATGAGGCGTTTAAGGCGCTGCAGGCTGCCCTGATCACGGCGCTTGGCGTGGCGATTGTTGCATCAACCGCTTCTGGCTTCGGTGAGTTCGTCGACCCAATCGCGATTCCTGCCATTATCGAAGTCGGCGAAGCGGAAACCATTGAAGAGCTTGTAGAGGTAGGGGGTAAGGCCCTCAAGGAGATAGAGGAAATCTTTGAGAATCACAAGCATGACCGCGACCCCGATAAACCCAAGGGTGACCATAGGGCTGAAATCATCGCTACTGCTCAGCCTGAGGCTGGCGGCATTGTAAAGGGCGGGGGCTTCCACTTCGAAGGCACCGTTGCTGAGTTCGATGCCATTGCCAACCCCGGTTATCACTTTGTCTGCTGGAAGGAAGACGGTATCGAGCGCTCCACGCTGCCGCATATGCAGATGGCTATCACGGATGCTACGCCTGATGTGGTGAAGCTGACTGCCGAGTTCGAGAAGGACGTGACCATTACCACCTCTGTTGATGTTGAGGGCACGGCAGCCGATGATGTGACTGGCTGCAATACTGCGCCCGACAGGCAGATTGTGCGTCACGGTGAGCAAGCTACCGTGGTTGCCACCCCAGGGGAAGGGTATGAATTTGTTGGGTGGTTTGAAGGTGCTGTCGAGATTTCAAAAACTCCTACCTATTCCTTCGTTGCCGAAACGGATAGGCATCTGGTGGCCAAGTTTAATCGGACCTGCACGGTTAGCGTAAAGGTTGAACCCGCAAGCGCCTTGGCGGGCAAGTGCACCATTGTTGGCGAGGGGAAATGCGTTGTGGGCAAACCTGTGGTGCTTTCCGCAAGCCTGGATGAAAGCATGCGCGACGCCTACACCTTCAAGGGTTGGTATCGCGGCGAATCGGACGTGCTTATGGGCACCGATGAAGCGCATCTTGAGTTTGTCCCTGAAGGCGACACCGTTGTTCGTGCGGTGTACGTAGCGAAGAAATATGAGGTCGGCGTCAAAATCGATGGCTTGCTCCCTGGTATAAACCCTCACGGTGAAGTCGAGATCGTGGGGTATCCCGGCATGGGGTCGGTCGAACTACCCTACGGCCGTCACGTCACCATAAAGGCAACACCCAACGATAAGTACTGGTTCGCCTATTGGGAAGATACTTCCGGGAAGCGCTATCCCGAAGCTGAGCTGCGCGTATGCGTGACGAAGGACGAAACGTACACGGCTGTGTTCAAGAAGGGCCCCGACGTTATTATCACGGCTGATGCGTACTGGGGCGGCAAGGTAACCTGCAATGGCGAAGAAGTGAAGCCTGATACTGACAAGTATGCTTTGAACGAGACGCTCCATCTTGCCGCCGAACCGAATCCTGGTTTCCTTTTTTGGGGTTGGTACAGAAACGGGATGCTGGTAAGTACGGAAAGGGAATGCACGCTTTCTGCTGAGGAATCGCCCATTTCGGGAAAGTGTACGATTGTTGCCGCCTTCAAGCCTCTTGATGTGGTGTGTTTGCCTGTGGCAAGCCCAGCAGAGGGTGGCACGGTTACGGCAAGCCGCTTGTTCGCCGATCGCGGCTCCGACGTACAACTGAAGGCAACCGCTGCGCCTGGTTACGTATTTGAGGGCTGGTATGTGGGCGATGAATTGGTATCGGGAGATGCTGAGTTCACCTGCAAGGAAGGGCGCAGCCATGTTCATGTTGCACGCTTCAAACAACAGGATTTTACCGTTGAGGCGAGTGCTGTTGTTGCCGATGCAACGGGTACTCTGGTTGAAGACGCGGCCGCTGGCAGGGTTGAAGGTGCGGGAGCAATTGGCGCGGGACGATCCGCGCAGCTTGTTGCTTACGCCAACGAAGGCTATGTGTTTAAGCGATGGGTGGACGAAACGGGCGCAACGGTAAGTACCGATGCAGAATATCGCTTTGTTCCCTGGGCGAACACGACAATTCGTGCGGTTTTCGAGGCAAAGCAGTTTACGGTTGCTGTTAACGCGGTAGAGGGCTATGGCACGGTTGAAGGTGCGGGCACCTATGCTGCAGGTCAACAGGCAACGGTTACAGCAACCCCGAGCGAGGGTGCTTCATTCGTAGGTTGGTATTCCGAAGGTGTATGCGTAAGCACGAATGCAACCTATACCTTTACGGTTCGCGGCGACGCTGCCCTGACTGCTGTATTTGGCTCAGACCCGTACGTAGTGAGCGCTATTGCGTCTCCTGCGGATGCGGGCTACACGAGCGGGTTTGGTACCTTCAATAATGGCGATCGAACCACGCTTTCGGCAGTTGCCAAGCCTGGCTATACGTTCGATTGCTGGAAGGATTCGCAGGGCAATACGGTGAGCGAACTGCCTGAATGTACCGTTGATGTTTCGAATAGTGCTGCTTATGTTGCCTTCTTTACGCCCGATTCTTATTTGGTAAGTTTGCGCGCAAACCCCGATGCTTCAGGTGCGCTGCAGGGTGCGGGTACCTACAAATTCGGCGATACGGTTGAACTGAACGCTCAACCTACAAGTGGTAAGCGCTTTGTGGGTTGGTATTTGGTGGAGCCCGAAGGTGACGAAGCTGCAGCTGGCGGCGATTCGGGTGCTGGCAGCAATGGCGCTAGCGGTAATGGTGTCAGTGGTAATGCGCCCGCTACTCTTTTCAGTAAGGACGCGCATTGCTGGTTTACTATCGATGAGGATCTGATTCGCGATATCACCAACGGCGAACTTAGTCTTGAGGCGCGCTTTGCTGACCCCTACGAAGTGTCGGTTTCCGCCAAGGCCGTTGTTGCTGGCAAGGTGGGCGCGCGCGGCTGCCGAGTGCTTGGCACGGGTTCCTATTCTTCGGGCGACAACGTTACGCTGCAAGCCGTTGCCGGCGAGGGCTACCGTTTTGTGGGGTGGAGCCTTGATGAAGCGGGCAATGTAATTGAAAGCAACGACGCCATCTTTGAATTCGAAGCTAGTGCCGATGTGTCGTACTATGCACAGTTTGTGGCAGATGATCCGGTTGAAATTGCCGTAACGCAAAGCTCTATGTTCAGGGGTCTTGCCTTTATGGTTGGTACGTTTGGGGCAGCCACTTCGGTTGAGGTTGATAAGGGAGACCCCTTTGTGGCTATGGCTGTTCCGTACCCTGGCATGCACTTTTCGCATTGGGTGAACGATGCGGGAGCCATTGTGAGCTACAACGCTATACATGTGGGTGTTGCGCGTGAGAACATGCGGCTTACTGCCGTTTTCTATGAGACGGGTTTCGATGCCCAAGTTGCCACGTATCCTGCGGGTGCAGGATTCAGTATGGTGGTTCCTGGAACGGGTACCTCGTATAAGTCGACATCGGTGCTGGTCACTATTCCTTTCCCTGGCTGGAAGTTCAAGTACTGGGCAGACGAAGCGGGCGTGCCAGTGGGCTTCAGCCCTGTTATGGCGCGACCTGCCTATGCTAACAGGACCTTCACGGCGTACTACGTAAAGGAGCAAGTTGAGGTTGTTGCCGTTGATCCGCGTGAAGGTGGCTACGTTGATGGTTCGGATACGTATAGCGAAGGCGGTTATGCCCTGGTTCGCTCGGTTGATACGGGCAGCACCGTTACGCTTTCTGCCGTGCCCTACGATGGGTTCGAGTTTGTTGGTTGGTACGACTATGCTGACAGGGATGCCGAAAACGCAAGGCCTTTGAGTACCGATGCTAACTGGACATTTTACCCTGAAGCCGACATGAAGGTGGTTCCGCGCTTTAAGGAAGTTCAGAAATACGCGGTTGTAGCCACTGCCGAAAATGGCACGGTTAGCCCTGAGTCTGCAAGCGTTATGCCTGGTGGGGACCTTACCTTTACGGCATCGCCCAATGAAAACTGCTATCTTGACCATGTGAGCACCAATCTAGCCTCGATGCGTGAAGGCGCTGGCGCGGGTGCTTCACAGGGAAGTTTTGATATTTCCGACTACAAAGGCGGCACCTACCAGTTTGAGCTGAAGAACGTCACATCTTCGCAGATGTTATCGTTTGCGTTTGTGGAAGCTGAGGCGCCCGTGATTGATGCGCAGCCGCAAGATACCTCCGTGCGCGAAGGGGAAAGTGCGACCTTGTCGGTTGCGGCTGATGCGTCACAGAGCGTGCGTGACCACGAGGCAGTATCGAGCGGCGCGGCAGCTCGCCATGAACTTACCTATCAGTGGTACCGCGTTGGCGAAAACGGGCAGAGCACGCCCGTTGAAGGTGCGCATTCGGCAACGCTGGAAGTACAAGACGGCGATGCAGGGGAGTATTACTGTCAGGTTACGCAGTTATATCTGGGTACCACAACAACAGTCGAATCAAACCATGCAACTGTGTCTCGCGTTGAGCCTGAAGCACTGGTATTCAATGCCACCGCACTGCCTGCAGCTACCGCTCACGCTGAATATGAAGCTTCTATCAATCCTGCAACGGGAGGGACGAGCCCTTACACGTATGCGCTTGTACAGGATTCCAAGCTTCCCGATGGCGTTACTTTTACAGCCAATGAAGAGGGCCTGATGATTTCGGGAACGCCGGATTCGACGGGAGTTTTCGCCTTCGACATTGATTGCACCGACCATTCGGGGCAATCAGCAACGGCTCACTTTACGCTGGTGGTAACGCCGAAGATTGTCGATCTGGCATTTTCGGGCAGTCTATTCACCTACAACGGGCAACCGCAAGGCCCATCGCTTGCGGGCATTCCCGAGAATTTCGATGATGCCATCGCCTATACATATACGGGAACAGGGGAGACCCATTACTCAAGCAGCCAGCCGCCTACTAATGCGGGCAGCTACCGTGCAACGGCGACGTTGAACAGCGGTGGATACAGAGGTGCTGCAACCATCAAGTACACCATTGTGAAGAAACCTGTGTATCTTGAGCTAACCGCCGAAGATGCAACTTACGATGGCAGTCCACACGGGGCAACCGTTAGTGCTCAGGATGTTGCGCCTGAAGATTATGAGGTAACGTACCGCGGTGCGAATGGCACGGAATATGGCCCGACCAGCAAGGCTCCCACTGATGCGGGCAGTTATACGGCTGAAGTGAAGTTGGTGAACCCGAATATGACGGGTTCTCAGACGACTACCTATACCATTTCTCCTGCCGCGCAGGTGATCGAAGGAAAGACCGACTATACAGCTACGTATGGGAATGCGGGTATTGTGTTCGAGAACACGGCTAAAACGCCTGTTAGCTACGAGATTGTTCCCAATGAGGATGGCTCGCCGAGCCCCATTTCGATTCAGGGTAGCTATGCGAGCATAGTTTCTGCAGGAAAGGTGCGTGTGGTGGCGCATGCAGCAGCGAGTCGGAATTACGCAGCGGCGAAAGATGTTGAGCTTACCGTTGACGTTTCTCCTGCTCCGTTGCTCGTTATTGTTGATGATGCCGAACGCTTTGAGGGGGAGGAAAACCCGACGTTTACATCGAGCCTGATAAGCCCTGCTTCGACGGCGGGTGTTGTCGTAAGTTATTCGTGCTTGGCAGATGCTACTTCGCCTGCGGGAGAATACGAAATTGGTGCCAGTGTATCTAATTCGAATTATGCGGTAACTGTCAAGCCGGGTACGCTTACGGTGAAGGCGAAGGAGCCTGTTGACCCTGTTGACCCTGTTGACCCTGTTGATCCCGATAACCCTGATGGGCCGAATAATCCCGACAAACCAGATAACCCTGATGACCCCAATACACCAAGCGACCCTTCCGATCCTGGTAACCCAAGCAATCCGTCGGAGCCTGGCGATGCAGATGGTCCGTCGAGCCCTGAAGAGCCAAGCGACTCCAATTGTTCGGGTGAGCCCGGTGGTACGGGAGCTTCGAATGGCGGGCAGAATGCAGGTTCCGATTCGTTGAAAAATCAGGGAGCTTACAGCGTGTTAGGTAGACCATCCGGTCAGGAAGCTTTGGGCGAGTTGAATGAAGATGGCGCTTTGGCTTTGTCCGACTCGAGTGAGGAAGCCGGAACTGCAGAGCAGCAGAACGTACTGCCTACGGACAAAAAGGTCCAGTTCCTGATTGCTGTGTTACTGGTCCTTGGTTGCGGTGCTGTGATTGCTGTTGCAGTTGCAATTCGCCGCCGCCGAAGTCAGGAGTGAGTTTGAGGTGCGCAAGGGGAGGGTTGAGTTATTAGACGAAAATCCCCTTTCGCGCGGTAGCCTACTGGCACTTAAACAAGGAAAGAAGGCTGGCGGGCTTTTGGTGATTTCTTCAAATTGAGCATAGTAACTTGTTTAAAAGGTCGTGCGTGTGGTTGCTGGCTTGTAGGGCAATCTCATGGTACTTATGAGTATCGAAATGGACGCGCTTGTCACTCGTTAGCTTGTTGCATTGCATGGCGAAAACGAGCTGTATTTGATTTAAAAATTTAAACCTAAAAACATCGATTTATCTGCTATTATTAAGCTGATTTGTTTCGTTTAAGTGTTGTTGAATCGGGGGTGATAGTATGGCTGAAGTGAAAATGGGAGAGTCTGGCGTTTCAAAGAACGGTGAAGCTATCTATATTACCAGTAGCGTACTACGCCTTGATTTGGACCATGTTAACAGTAGGGTACCTTCAAAACAGTGAAGGTACCCTTTTACTTTTATGAAGCGAATCGGGTAAGTGAATCGGGTCGTACTGAGCGAAGAAGCTGTGTGCCATTTGTGAAATGAGCGCTATGACTTGGCTTCTGCTGTCGGTGTATTTCGATATTGGCGCTGCTTGAACGCGGCAGGGTTGCTTGCAAATATTTTTTGTTTAGTAAACCATTTCTCGCCAATAGCTATAACGACGGGAATTGAACATACAGAACAATTATCGGAAACAAAGAAAACAGAAAGGAAAATGCGGAAGAAATGAAGATGAGCAATAAAAACAAATTCATTTCGGTCCTGATGGGTGTTGCGATGTGCCCCATGATGTTGCCAACCGCAGCATTCGCGGATGAAAATGAAGACACATTATCGGGGGGGGTTCGTCATTCTCGACTGAGTTGATTCAGCCTTCTGAGTCGGAAGGCACCGATACGGGTGCAAGCTCGGGCGATACGCTTGCTCCGCAGTCCGAATCGATGGGTGAAGCGATCAATGGAGCAAAAGCCCCTGTGGCCGAAACTGGTGATGGGGAAGGCGCTACGGTATCAGTTGCGGAAGTTAAGGGTGTGAACTATCCCAGCCTTCAGGCGGCAATTGACGCTGCGCCGCGCAACGCAACGGTGAAGCTGCTCGCTGACACGAAAGAGAACGTCACGATCTCGGCAAATGCGATTACGCTCGACCTTAACGGCTATACCCTCAACGGCAGTACGGGTGAGCGCAAGCCGGCGCTGACGATCAACGGCGTCAGGGTTACCGTTCAAGATTCTAGTGAAGCCCAGACAGGCACCATTATGCGTGAAGATACCGCGGAGAATTCCGGCGTTTCTTCCCACTACGTTATCGATCTCCAGGGCAAGAACGGCTTTTTGCTGTTCAACAGCGGCACTGTGAAGAACAACAGTGGTGCTGGCGGAACGAAAGGTGCGTCTCTTGTTCGTATCGGTAACGATAGCAATAAAAAAGCCCATCCGACCATGACCATTGCCGGTGGTACCTTCACTCAGGACAACTTCATCGCCATTAAAGTTGACTTTGGTACCCTCCATGTGAAGGCCGGTGTGATTAACTCTAAGAACAGCTATGCGATTGAAAACTGGCTGAATGCCAATATTAAGGAAAACGCAGTTGTCAATGGTAATGTTTCGACGTGGACGTACGATGGCGGAAGCAATTCCAATCTGAACATCAGCGGCGGCACCGTTAACGGCGATGTAGAGTCGGTGACCTATAACAGCGCCGAGGGCAAGACCGCGAAAGCGGCAATTACTGGCGGTACTGTCAAAGGCGAACTGCACGCGCTCAGCTATAACTCTTCGACCGGCACCTCGACTGAAAGCAGCGACCCCACAAAGGCAACGATCGAGGTTACGGGAGGTACGTTCAGCAGCGATCCGTCTCGATACCTGGTTGAAAGCTCCTCTGCTACGCAGAACGAAGACGGCACGTATGGTGTCGAGAAGGCCTACCTTGCCCAGGTTGGCGATACTAGCTACTACACCATGGAAGATGCGTTCAAGGCCCAGACCGAAAATGGTGGAGTCATTACCTTGCTGCGTGACTACACCACGGGAAGTACCTTTAATTCCGGAAGCATTGCCCGCGAGATCGACTTGAACGGTTATACCTGGACGTGCACGGGGACTGATGCAAACTCTGCAGCGTTCGAGATCAACTACTCCAATGCGTCGCTTACGGTGAAGAATGGCAAAATCGTGAGCTCTCAGCTCATCGGTCTGATTCCATCTGCTATGGGCGGTACCATCACGTACGACAATTCCAGCCTTACGTTCGAAAACGTTGAGGCCACTACGAGTGCTGCAAGCGGCATCGAGACGAACGGCAACAACACCAACGACGCCGTTACTCTGAAGGACAGTACGCTCAACGTTCCTAATGGCTTCGGCATTTACTTCCCCAGCAGCGGAACGCTGACCATTGACAACTCCACAATCAACGCGAAGACGATGGGCGTTCAGGTATGCTCGGGCAACCTGAATATCAATACGGGCAGCACGATTACCGTGTCGGGCGACCCGGTTGCAAAGACTGAGGGCGATGGCGCTATCCAGGACGGTGCGGCTATTTCCATCGTCAACCGCCCCGGCTACAAGGGCCTCGACCAGGTAGCTATCACGGGCGGCACCTTCACGGCGAAGGATGAAAATGCGGCACTTAAGGCCTACAGCTGGGATTCCTCAACGAAGCAGGAGTCGCCTTTTGAAAATGCCGATAACACGGTCACCGTTTCCGGCGGTGAATTTAACGGTAGCGTCGACCTAGGCAACATTGAAGTTAGCGGCGGCCAATTCACGGACAAAGAAGTTGCCAAGCACCTCAAGAGCGGCAAGGCAGTTCTATTCAACGAGGGTAAATATGCTGTTGCTAACGAGGAAGCCGTGAAGGGCGACGCAATCTATTCCGTAACTAATACAGACGGAACAGTTGTTTACTTCACCGATGCTCAGTCTGCCAACAATTATGCCCAGGAATCGGGCGCTCAGGATCCTGAGGTTTTGAAGGTTAAGGTTAACTTCGAATCCAACCAGGGTACAGCAGTTGACTCTCAGCTTGTTACCGTTGGTAGCAAAGTGGTAAAGCCGGCTGATCCTGCCAAGGAAGGCTATACCTTCACTGGATGGTTCACTGACGAGGATTGCACCAAGGCTTACGACTTCGACACCTTTGTTGATGGCACGAAGTCTGAGTTCACTCTGTATGCCGGTTGGAAGACTGCTGAGTCTTCTCCTGTCACGCCTGGTGCTGGTGATAACTCTTCTGCCGATAATAACACCATTAACAATGCGGTAAGCGAAGCAAAGACGGCTACCGTGAAGACGGGTGACAACCTTGCTCTTGCTGGTGGCGCAATTGCTCTGATTGCTGTTGCGGCTGCCGGGCTTGCGGTATTCGCACTGCGTCGCAAGAAGATGAACTAGCGTATTACGCTTGTTGTACTCCATTTGCTGTAGGGTAATACAGTAATAAGGTTGCTTGATGAAAAGGCCGAGTCTGGAAGTAGTCCAGGCTCGGCCCTTCGCTTTGAAGTGGGAATAGAGACAGACGATTTCAGCCCGGATAACGGAGTCGGAGGGTATTGTCTGGTACTTCTGAGTATCGAAATGGACGTGATTGCCACTCGTTAGCTTGTTGCATTGCATGGCGAAAACGAGCTGTATTTGATTTAAAAATTTAAACCTAAAAACATCGATTTATCTGCTATTATTAAGCTGATTTGTTTCGTTTAAGTGTTGTTGAATCGGGGGTGATAGTATGGCTGAAGTGAAAATGGGAGAGTCTGGCGTTTCAAAGAACGGTGAAGCTATCTATATTACCAGTAGCGTACTACGCCTTGATTTGGACCATGTTAACAGTAGGGTACCTTCAAAACAGTGAAGGTACCCTTTTACTTTTATGAAGCGAATCGGGTAAGTGAATCGGGTCGTACTGAGCGAAGAAGCTGTGTGCCATTTGTGAAATGAGCGCTATGACTTGGCTTCTGCTGTCGGTGTATTTCGATATTGGCGCTGCTTGAACGCGGCAGGGTTGCTTGCAAATATTTTTTGTTTAGTAAACCATTTCTCGCCAATAGCTATAACGACGGGAATTGAACATACAGAACAATTATCGGAAACAAAGAAAACAGAAAGGAAAATGCGGAAGAAATGAAGATGAGCAATAAAAACAAATTCATTTCGGTCCTGATGGGTGTTGCGATGTGCCCCATGATGTTGCCAACCGCAGCATTCGCGGATGAAAATGAAGACACATTATCGGGGGGGGTTCGTCATTCTCGACTGAGTTGATTCAGCCTTCTGAGTCGGAAGGCACCGATACGGGTGCAAGCTCGGGCGATACGCTTGCTCCGCAGTCCGAATCGATGGGTGAAGCGATCAATGGAGCAAAAGCCCCTGTGGCCGAAACTGGTGATGGGGAAGGCGCTACGGTATCAGTTGCGGAAGTTAAGGGTGTGAACTATCCCAGCCTTCAGGCGGCAATTGACGCTGCTCAGGACGGCCAGACCGTGACCCTGCTGGCGGACGCCACTGAGGACGTGGTCATCAACAAGAACATCACGCTTGATCTTGGCGGTAAGAAGCTGTCGAACACGAATTCTGGTAAGGCCACGATCTCCGTGCAGGGCGGCACTGTCACCGTGAAGAACGGTAATATTGTGGGCGGCACTGGCTACTACAACATCGAGGTCACGAAGGGCAGCAACGCCAACCTGACGCTGGTGGATGTGACCGCCACGGCGGGCAATACCGGCTCCTCCATGATCGACAACTGGGGCACCCTGACCATCACCAGCGGTACCTACACTGGCGGCCTGAACGTGGTCAAGAGCGAGGAAGGCTCCACGCTGAGCATTACCGGCGGTACGTTCACGCTGGATTATGCGCCAAGCAGCGGTTATACCGCAGTAATTCTGGTGTATGGTGACACAACCATCAGCGGCGGCGAGTTTGTCCAGACCGCAACACCTAAATGGGGCAATCCACAGGTTGTCATGACCGGTGTTGTGGAGGGCTATACCTCCATCACACGGGTTACCGGCGGCCTCTTTACCAACAAGAAGTCGGGCAACAACATTTTCCACGGCTACGGTAAGGCCACCTCTGACAACTTCAAGGTTTCCGGAGGTACGTTTAATAAGAGCATTTCCGAAGGCTACTGCACCGATGGCTTCATCCCCACCAAGAACGCGGATGGCACCTATGGCGTCAAGGAAGGTAGCTATGTTGCCGAGATCGGCAGCAAGAAGTACGAGACGCTGACCGATGCAATCCGTCTGGCTGCAAATGGCAAGACCGTTAAACTGCTGGCGGATGTGACGGAAAACATCACCATTGCTGCGAACAAGAAGATCACGCTTGACCTGAACGGCCACATCCTTAACGGCGGCACGGGCACCGCGAAAGCGACCATCCTGAACGAGGGCAACGTGACCATCACCGACACGAGCACTGGTAAGACCGGCACCATCAAGCGTGATGACCAGGGTGTCGCAGGCGAGACCAGCTATTACGTTATTGACAACAATGGCACGATGGTCATCGACCAGGCGAATGTCATTAATAATTCTGGCTCTAAGGGTTCTTCTTTGATCCGTAATGGCGGTGTAGATAATGCGTCAACGCTCACCATTAACGGCGGTACGTTCGAGCAGCAGAACTTCATTGCTGTTAAGAACGACAGCAACGGCGAGCTCACCATCAATGGCGGCACGCTGACCAGCAAGCAATCTGTTGTTCAGAACTGGAACAAGGCGAAGATTCTTGGTGGCAATCTGACGGGCGGTTACCTTTGGACGGACTCCTGGACCGAAGAGGGTTCGGTTGGCGAAACCGTCATTGGCGGTAACGCTCAATTCACCGGCACCATCTACATGGACGTCACGGGCCCCAATCCTTCGACCTTGAAGATTGAAGGTGGCAATCTCGATGTTGCTAAGTGGACGGTGACCAGCGCCGCAGCTGCGGTGGATGCTACTATCGCAGTTTCCGGTGGTACCTTCACGGCCGCTGTTCCCGAGAACTACTGCGCTGCAGGCTATGCTCCTACTCCTAACGCTGACGGCACGTACGGTGTCGAGAGGGCGGTTACTGTCAACTTCGATTCCAACCAGGGTACAGCAGTTGAGTCCCAGCTTGTTATTGTTGGTGACAAAGTAGTAAAGCCAGTTGATCCTACCAAGGAAGGCTATACCTTCTCCGGATGGTTCACTGACAAGGATTGCACCAATGCCTACGACTTCGACACTGTCGTTGATGGCACGGAGCCCGCGTTCACTCTGTATGCCGGCTGGAAGATTGCTGAGTCTTCTCCTGCCACGCCTGGTGCTGGCGATAACTCTTCTGCCAATGGCAACACCACAAACAACACCATCAACAACAATCGTGACAATGCGGCAAACGAGGCAAAGACGGCTACCGTGAAGACGGGCGACAACCTTGCTCTTATTGGAGGCGCAATTGCTCTGATTACTGTTGCGGCTGCTGCTGTTGCGGTATCTGCGCTTCGTCGTAAGAAGATGAACTAGCGCATTACGCTTACCGCGCTCCATTTGTTGTAGGGTAATACGGCAATAGGGTTGCTTGATGAAAGGGGCCGAGTCTGGAAGTAGTCCAGGCTCGGCCCTTCGTTTTGAAGTGGGAATAGAGACGGGCGCCAATTGTGGGTTAGTTCCCAACTAATGCAACATTAAGCGTTAAAGCAATGCTGCCCTGTGGCAATAGACGGTACCACAGGGCATTGAGCAATACATGGCGTTAATCGCGAAGCATTCTCATTCAATGACTTATTGAATCTGAGCGTTGCCAACATGTGTCGTGTCATACCTCCGAGGGGTTGATTCGTGCGTAATTTGGGAGAATCAGGCCCTTGATCAGTGTTTTTAGAATGTCTCAATTGATTCGTAAAACCGCAGGTCACAGGTCTTCCTTGTTGGTGGGCGAAGCGAATAGTCTCGGGTGGCTTGTCCATGATTCGCCGAACGGGTTGGATTCCGCTAATGTCCGGATCGATTTGTGTGACCAAAGGGCTCGCTCATGCCCACGGCTTCATCGGCTGCCATTCCGAAAAAGGCTATTGGGCGTACTTGGGTCAATTTCTCTCAAACGCTTCAAGGGCAGTACGCAAGTAATGAAAGAAACCAGCGATCAGCACGGCGATGGACGCATAGCTCATCAGGGAAAGAGCGATTGACATGCCGTAGTCGGCGAAGACAAATTGAGTTTGACTAAGCAGGTAGATTCCGAAGTCAAGCTGGACGAAGGAATACGCGCCGAAGCAGGCGAACATTACGAATAAGAAGTGGCCTGCCCAGGTGACATAGCGATGCGCACCTAGAGTATTGCTTGTTACTCCGGTGCGCATGAGCTGACAGAGACCCCTGAACTGTAGTCCGACATGGGCGAACGCGAGCGCGAACCCCCAGTACGAGCACAGCATGTGGACTCGGCGTGCGAGGGAGGCTCCCGGCAATGCTGGTAGGAACCCGAAGGCATACTTCGAGAGCACAAGAGCGCTCGTCACCTGTCTGACAATGCATACGAACAGGCCTACGACTGTCATGAGGCGAAGTATGCGAACTGCATTGCAACGGCTGAAAACGAGAGTCTTAAATCGGTGCTTGTTCAAGGCAATATGAGCCACGACGGTGGCAAACAGGGCCACCCCCAAATATTCGTGCGGGGCCTTCTGTACGAGGGCTGAGGCCATCATCGCGACGAGCAGCCCCGCGAGCACGGCATCCACTATAACTCGAACTCTTCTCATGCTGCTCGCTCCCCATTGGTGTTCGTTGCCGGAACGAGCATGGTCTCAGCTTCGAGTTTCTCTGCGTAGGACACGGCGTGCGTGACGAGCGCCGTCATCTTCTTCCGTGGGATGTCATAGGTTTCTGTGTTGGCGGTGTGGAGTATGACTGGGTTGTCCGTGATGGCCCGCGGCTTCAGCGTGGCAAGGGTTATCAGGCTGTAACTCTTCACAGGAAACTGCCTTTCCCTAGTACGTTGCGAAACGCTGATTACGATCGAGGGCATCGATGGCGGCCATCTCGTCGTCAGTCAGGCTGAACCCGAACACGTCGGCATCCTCGCGGATATGCTCGGGATTCGAAGATCCTGGGATGCAGATGTTACCCGACTGCAGGTGCCAGCGGATGACCGCCTGCGCGGGGGAGACGCCGTGGTTGCCGGCGACCTCGGCGACGACGGAATCGGCGAAAAGGGTGCGGCAATCGGCCTTGCCGCACAGCGGGCCCCACGACTCAAGCACTGTGTCCACTCCGGCGATAGCTTCCTTGACGTTGCGCTCCTGGAAGTAGGGCTGCGTCTCGTTCTGCAGCACAGCAGGCGGAATGGAAGCCATGTTAAGCATGCGTGCAAAACCGCTCTCATAGAAGTTCGATATGCCGATGCAGCGGATTTTGCCAGCCGCCACGGCATCCTCCATTGCACGGTAGGCGTCCTCGTCGTTTTCGTCCTCGTGATGCAGCAACATGAGGTCGACGTAATCCTGGCCCAGGCGCTGCAGCGACCCGTCGATGGCGGCTGCTGCGTTCGCAAAATCGGCGGTCCACAGCTTCGTGGTCAGGAACACTTCGTCGCGCGGCACGCCGGCGCGGGCGATGCCGCGCCCCACACCATCCTCATTGCCATAGATGCGCGCGGTGTCGATAAGGCGCGTGCCTGCCATGAGCGCCGCGTAGACCGATTCTTCTGCCTGAGCGCTCGACAGGATATACGTGCCGATGCCCAGCACCGGCATTTCGACGCCGTTGTTGAGCGCAACCGTGCGGGCAGCCAGATCGAACGGCGGATTGTAGGTGCCAGGTGCGATTGTTGTCGCGCCCGCTGATGCGTTTGAATCGCGCGATGCCGAGGCTTGGGCGGATTCATCCGAGGCCGAGCTTGTGGCTGATTGTGATGCGCAGCCTGCAAGGCCAAGTGCGGCTCCTGCGCCGAGTATAATCGATCCCTTCAAAAAAGTCCTTCTGTCAAGGTTCTGGTTCATTTCTCCAATCCAATCTCCTCGCCGGGCGGGATAGCTAGAGGG